>Ga0080006_1152394_pt1 | contig 229566 bp, 186 predicted proteins | sample RS3BMetagenome_FD_69209 | JGI IMG/M metagenome (GOLD analysis project Ga0080006, IMG submission 69209) | Ferric oxide microbial mat and aquatic microbial communities from Rainbow Spring, Yellowstone National Park, USA - RS3B (SPADES... ...
TTCTTTCTCTCATAGTTGCCCGCACAGGACTTCCACTTTATGACTTACGCCAGCATAGGAGACGCTAGCATAACAATGATGTTAAATTTTTATTTATCTGCATTTACTGCTACTGTATGATCTTTTTGACTGTTCTTGTAGACGTAACTCTCTACCGAAGTAACCAGGAGTGGACGGTCTACGATGCTTCCGGCCAGCGTGTGCTGACGCGCACGACGAGCAGCAGTGGCACCACGCTAACCACGTATCCGTTTGGAGTGGAGGAGCATCAGTACGACAGCAGTGGCAATCCCATCGGCACCGGCACGTACTATTACACCTTTGCCGGAAAGCTCATTGGCGTCCTGCTCGGCACGTCGATGGAGTGTGTGCTGACCGATGACCTGGGCAGTGTACGCACCGCCATCACCAACCAGGCGGGGACAGCGACGGTGGTGGGCTACATGGGTTATGGCCCCTTTGGCTTCGTGCAGTACCACGCGGGCCAGACGGGGACGAACAAGGGCTACACGGGGCAAGACACCGATCCCTTGAGTGGGCTGGACTATTATGTGGCACGCTCCTATGATCCGGTAGTGGGCCTGTTTCTGTCGGCGGACACGGTGCAGAGCAACCTCAAGGGCTTTGACCCCTATGCCTCTGTGGGGGAGAACCCGGAGACGCTGACAGAACCGTCAGGGCACTGGGGATGGTCAACTGCATATGCACTAACTATGTTTGCTAGAATTGCGTTGGTCGGTTTGGGATTACTCGGAAATAGGGATAGCAGCATCCCCATTTCTCATTGGAGCAGATGTAGGAATTCTCGCAAGACAGATAGGAGCAGGCTTGGCTTACGCCGCAACTTATAATGGACAGTGGCAACCCTCAGACATACCTACCCTGTAGAACATCATTGGTAGGAAGGAGCCTTTGGAGAAGATGTGCGGCGGTATGCACCCCGGCTCTTTAAGTAAAAGTATTTCTGGGTAGAAAGAGCCTTGACTTACCTCATCCACGCGCCCTATAATTAAGTCAGACTTGACTTGATGTGAGGAGTAGGATGCAAGCATGTATAAACAGGCGTTGCTGCTGGGACTGCTGATGGAGAAACCTATGTATGGGCAGCAAATACGCGAACTGATCGAGCATCATCACGATTTGTTTGCCGACTATATGAAAAAACCAACAATCTACTATCAGCTCGACCGGCTCGTGCAGGAGGGCTATCTGGAGGTCAGGCGCGAACAGGTCGAGGCTCCCGGCCCCGGCGGCGCACACTCTGACCTGGCATTGCGCGAACGCGATGTCTATTATATTACCGAGGAGGGTCGCCGCTATTTCTCCACGCTCCTGCGCACGATGTTAAAGGCGTATACTCCCGACCTGAGCGATATCGATGCCGGTCTATTCTTCCTGCATCATATCCAGGCCCATGAAGCCGTCGCCTTGCTCAGCGAGCGTTTGCGTGTCATGAGCGCCTACCGCGAGACACTGCTCAAGGGTATGCAGGCGTATGGTACGCTTGATAGTGCCCATCAGATGGTACACGAGCATAAATTGATGCTGCTCGACGCCGAATTACGCTGGCTGCATGATACGATTGAACGCCTGAAGGGGGCCGACAACGTGTCATCTCTGGAGAAATGATTCTTGCTCACAACGCTAGACACGTCAACTAGACCATATCTCGGTTGGCTTTTTTTTATCCTGGTCAGGTCAGCTTTGACTTAACTGACGGATAACGGGAGTTCTTGTATGCAACAACAACAGGTATCAGAGCAGACGCCACTTTTACTGGTGGCGCTGACGATCCTTATCGACTTTACCGGCTTTGGCCTGGTATTACCGCTACTACCCTTCTGGGCCGAACAGGCGGGCGCGAATGCCTTCAATATCGGTCTGCTGCTCACCATCTACGCGCTAGCCCAGTTTCTTTTTACGCCCGTGCTTGGCTCGCTCTCGGATCGCTACGGGCGGCGTCCCATTATCGTCATCTCGCTCATTATCGAGGCTATTTCGCTGGCGATGACCGCCCTGGCGAGCAATCTGCCACTGCTCTACGTGGCCCGCTTCATCGGCGGCCTGGGTGCCTCTAATATCGGCACGGCGCAGGCGGTGGTGGCCGACGTGACCTCGCAGGAGCGACGCGCGCGCGGCATGGGCCTGGTTGGGGCAGCTATCGGTGCCGGCTTCGTGATCGGCCCGGCGCTGGGCGGGCTACTGGCCCCCCTCGGAATCACCATTCCCTTCTGGATTGCGATGGGCCTCGCGCTTTCCAACGCGCTGCTCGTCACCTTCTTTCTGCCGGAGACACGCGCACTACCGACTGAACCATCCCATTTCGCTATGCATACCGGCCCCGGTCTGCTGATCGCAGGTTGGCGCACCGCCCATCGCTATCCGGCCATCTTACGCCTGGTGGTCATCAATCTACTCTATATGCTGGCCTTTACGGCCATGGAGGCGGTCTTTGCCCTCTTCGGACAGCACTACTTCGGCTGGGGCGCGGCACAAATCGGCTATGTCTTCACCTATGTCGGGATCATCATCGTCATCATGCAGGGGGGTCTGGTAGGTCAACTGGCGCGCCGCCTGGGTGAACAACGCCTCTTGTTGTGCGGACTCGTTCTCTTAGGGGCCGGTTTATTCATACTGTCCTTCAGCACCTTCGCCGCCACTGTGCTGCTCGCGCTAGGCATTCTGAGCATTGGCGATGGGGCCGTGACACCCATGATCTCGACCTTGCTCTCGTTTATTAGCCCGGAGAACGCACAGGGGGAGACACTGGGCCTGGCACAGGGAGTAGGCAGCCTGGGCCGCGTCGTCGGGCCGCTGGTCGCGGGTATGCTGTACACGCTGACGAAACCGGGCACACCCTTCCTCGTGGGTGGTATGCTTTCAATAGTGGCCTTCTTACTGGCGATCCCCGCGCTGCCTATCGCGCGTTCTCAAGGCACAATACATGTCGAAGAGGTGCGGGAACATTCGCCGGTACATTCGGGCAAACTGGAATAGCAACATTATCTCGTTTTTAGGAGGTTTTCCATTGATTGTACGCATTGCTTCGTGGACACTACGGGTGCTTTTCTTGCTCCTGCTTATACTGGGCCTTGTCTTCTGGGTCGGTAACGTCGATGCGATAGTGCCGGTGCATATGATTCTGGGCATTCTATTCGTGCTGGTGCTGTGGGTGATAGCCGGAACGACGGCGGCGGCCAGAGGTGGCAACTGGGGACTGGCCGGGGCTGCTTTTGTGCTGGGCATCATTATGATCGCCTTCGGCTTGCGTCAGGCCATCATTTTGACAAACTCCCTGCACTGGATTATCCAGGTTATTCACCTGCTGCTCGGCCTCTGTGGCATCGGCCTGGGTGAAGCGATGACCGCGCGCTACAAACGCTTCAACACCACCAGCACCATCGCAGCATAACTCCGTAGAGGCAACTTATGGACTTTAACAAAGCAGGCCGGGAAACCATCCGGCGTAAGGATAGCTTACGTGCATCCCTCAGCATGGCCGGTCACTTGTAGTCCACAACCTCTACAGTCGCTTGCGCGTAACATTACTGTGCTTCGTTCGTAGCATTTATAGTGAATCGGATACAGAGAAGACGGGCGATAGTTGCTCGTCTTCCCCACCTGATACACATTTGTTGTACGGTACAGTAGGGCGTACCCTTGTGGTCGTCCGTCTTCCCCAGCCGAAGAAGAGAAGGGACGTGCGTTATGTGGTATCCACCAGATAGACGTGCATGGCGACGTATGTATAGGCGGAGATATCGAAGACCGGGGGGCATTATCGGCCTGATCTTCCTGATTCTGCTGCTTGTTTTCATTTTCTCACATTTCTGGGTCTTTCTTGTGCTGGGCATTCTCGCACTCGTGGTCGGCGGCATCTTATGGCGCTCGATGAACCGGGGAAGCTTCGGTCAATTTGGGCCAAATCAGATGAATCAACAGCAATACTATCAACCGCCACAGGGGCAGACGCCGTATTATCAGCCGCCTCAGCCAGAGACACCTTACTATCAGCCGCCGCAACCGCCTGAGCAGGACTACCAGCAGGGCTATCAGGGCTACCAGAATGTGCCGCAATATCAGCCGCCCCCGCCACAATCGCAGCCCTCGTCCTACGATCAGTACGAGACGCCGCAGACGCAATATCCGCAGCAGATGCCACCAATGGAGCAGAGCTAAAAAGACGGACGTGCTAAAGCTGACTCTCCATCAGTTAGGTAGGGCTGGCGGGCAAACGAATGGTGACAGTTGTGCCTTCACCCTCTTTGCTGCGCAGGGTGATCTCGCCGCCGTGCGCCAGCACCAGCTCGCGGGCGATGGCGAGGCCGAGGCCGTTGCCACCCTGCTGGCGGCTTTCGTGTTCCGAGCGCGTGCGTGCGGCGTCGGCGCGGTAGAAGCGGTCGAAGACATAGGGCAGGGCCGAGGCGGGGACGCCAATGCCAGTATCGCGTACCTCAATGATGACGGCGCTGGGATGCTCACTGCGCGCAATCAATTCAATAGAGCCATCCGGCGGCGTGAACTTGATGGCATTATCCACTAAAATCAGCAGCACCTGTTGCAGACGGTCGGCATCGGCACGGATTTTCGGCAGGTTGTCCTGGATATGACAGCATATCTGCTGACCACGCTCCAGTTGCAGCGCCTGCTCGTAGACCTTTTCCAGCAGTGTACGCACATCGACGACCTTCTCGCGCAAAACCAGGCGACCTTCGTCGAGGCGAGCCAGCACCAGCAGGTCCGCGACCAGACGTTGCAGACGTCCGACATCGGCATACATGCTGCGCAATAGACGGCGCGCTGCCGCCTCGTCGCCCTGATTGGCCCCCATCAACAACATCTCCAGGCTACCGCTCAGCACCGTGAGCGGCGTGCGCAGTTCGTGCGAAACATCGGAGACAAATTGTTTCTGGCGCGTGAAAGCCGCCTCTAAACGCGCTACCATACGATTGAATGACTGGGCCAACCGCCCGATCTCATCCTTACTCGGCGGCACTTCCAGGCGCAGGGAAAGGTCGCCTTCGGCAATCTGGCGACTGGCGCGCTCCATCACCACGAGCGGTCGCAGCGTAGCGCCGACCAGCGGCAAGGTGAGAGCCGCCGCGATCACAATAGCCACCGTAATACCCAGTACCAGCAACCAGCGTACCTCGCTCACTGAACGGTCGATCAGCGAGGTGCGCGTGCCAACCTGCAAAATCGCCACCATCTGCTGATTATCCACTATGGGCACCAGTATGATGAGTTGTCTCGCTTTCTGGCTATCAACTCCCATGAGATAGCTACTAAATTTCTGTTCGGACACGAGAGCCTGCTGCACTACCTTCCCGCTGAGATGAATAACAGGTGGAACATCTGGATCGCCCAGACTCGCGCTTGAAGCTAAGACATGCTCATCAGGTGCAAGAATGCAGGCATTTGTATTGGCGCTACTCAGGCGCAACAACAGAATGGTGGTGAAGCGCGTTTCAGTTGGCGACAATTGAGCCTGAGTGGAAGCGGGTGGAATAGGGATAACCGACACACGGTTTATAGGGAAAAAGAGTGAAGGCCCGCGTGTGTGTATGTCATCGGCAACCAATCGCGCCTCATTGTGCAAGAGAATCGCCTCGTTAGATAGCAGCGTCTTCTCGACGATCAGCGAGATGAAGATGCCAAGCACGCTCAAGAGCAGTACAAACAGAGCAAAAAAGGTCAGCGCGAGCCGCCATCGAATGGGGAGACGCGCTCCCAGCATGCATAATCGCCGCATACGCCACCGTCCTTGCATTATCCACGCAATACGTAGCCTACGCCACGCACGGTCTGGAGCAGGCGCGGCGGATTATCACCCAGTTTTTCGCGCAGATGGCGCACATAGACCTCGATGATATTGTCATCGCCCACATAATCATAACCCCAGACGCGGGCCAGAATAATATCGCGGGTCAAAACCTGACGTGGATGCATTAAGAAAAACTCTAGCAGATCGAACTCGCGCGGCGTCAACTCTACCGGCTGGCTGTGCGCGGTTACGAAACGCGAGCTGCGATCCAGTGTAATGTCCTGAAATGATAACAGATCGCCCGATGTCTTGCCGCGCCGTCGCAGCACGGCCCGCACACGTGCGATCAACTCTTTGAAGGCAAAGGGCTTCGTCACGTAATCATCGGCCCCCAGGTCCAGGCCGGTCACGCGATCATCCACATCTTCTCGCGCCGTCAGCATGATAATCGCCACATCGTCATGCGAGCGCAACTGGCGCGTCACCTCGAAGCCATCCACGCCGGGCAACATCACATCCAGAATAATAATGTCGGGTCGCACAGAGATCGCCATCTGCAATGCCTCCGGCCCCGTCTTCGCAATCGCTACTTGAAATCCCTCATATTCAAAACCCATACGCAGGAAATCGATAATATGTACCTCGTCATCCACAATCAAGGCCGTCAATTTATGTCCCGTACTATTATTCTTCTGTTGTTCCATAATATGTTCCATTGTCTTCAAATCCACAGGAACTCAGTTTACCGCGCCTTTCACGCGATTGATCGCACGTGCCATCGCCTACCACATATCCCCGTGTGAACCGGATACATCACGTGCTTTCGAGGATGGACTGGTCTATACCGCGAATCTATGACCACATTCCGCCCTTCGCTCTCCTAATTAATTATACGCTTTTCTTTTAGAAGAGTGTTGTCAGCGATTTGCGGTATTATAGAAGACAAAGGAAATTGTTAAGGCCGATGTATCGCGTCCGCGTGCTTCAGGAGCAGTAATACCCACACGCGGGCACGATATATCGGCCCCTACAAGATAGTCATAAAGACAATTCCTGCTTAGCAGGATGGCGCAACGGTAGTAAACGTTCCCAGGTAGGTATAGCGGCCATCATAGCCAATAGATGGTGACTGATGTGCAAACCAGGATAAGAAAGCCTCATCTTGCGGATGGTAGCCATTCACCGTGAAGGCCGTGCCGACCAGGGGATCACCAGTCTCCAGAACATTGCTACAACCATACTGAGGCTCAGACGGCACACTCCAGTTGGGCACCGTGTTATCAGTGAAGGGATCGTTATACCATTCAGAAATCTCGTGGCTCAGCGCATCGATATCCTCGATAGGCGTCGTGCCAAACAGGCCGGGGTCGCTATAGGCGGCATAGGCATACGTCTGAATGGTCGAACTGGTTCCATAGGTGCCGAGGGCATTATGATAGCCCAGGATGCAGCACTGGCTGGGACTGCCCTGATACAAGAAGGTATTGTACGAAAGGAAAATCGGCAAGGTCTGCGGCGAGAGTTTATCTTTACTGATCGCCTTCTGAATCTGCGCATCGAACCAGTTGACATCAATCTCGCCAACTTTCTTACCGGTCTTCGACTTTACCACTTTCCCCTTGCTGGCCGGAACCTTGAGAGTGAGAGGTGCGTGAACTGTTGGCGTGCCAAGCAGCACATGATAGTTGCTGTTATTTGCCGTATTGACAATGCTCCAGAACTCAGCGCGCTGAATGGCATCGCCATACTGCGTATTGCCACTCAGGAATTGCGCCGCCTGGAAGATCGGCGACCGTTCTGTGGACACGACTTTCGTGCTGCCATTGAGTGTGGTACCGTTCGAGAAGGTGATCTTGAGCGGCACCAGCACGACCGGCACTGTGGTGGTCTGTGAGCCAGCCGAAGGATCGGTACCTACCATCTGGAACGGATATGTTGTGCCATTGTACGTAAAGCTCGAAGTCCAGAAGGGGATGGTGTTCACCGAACCTGACCTGGCATGCATGAGCAACGCGCTGGTCGTGGGGTTTTTCGGCACTATGTAGAAACGTGGTGTACCGACACTGTTCGTCACCCCTCCAGAGGCGTTGGCCTGAAAATGCGGGGCCAAAATAATGGTGGTAACCAGCACTGCAACCGTAATCAGGCTCAGAGGAAGAAATACTTTTAATACCTTTTTGTTTCGCAAAGCCCAGATTCCTTTCATAACTATAGAATAGCAAGGGACATCATAAACAGTATTGCGACATTATCACCCGACGCCATTAGTTGTGCTAACAAGGTATCACAGCGTTCTTCTACGAGAATTTTTTCCTACTCATCTCTGACTTTCTATCGGCTGACACACAATGAAACATAAATAGACATAAAGATACTAATATTAGAGGTAAACAAAGGGGAATGATAAGGCGGAGCCTTACAGAAGATAGAGAAGACAAGCTTCAATGATGACCCAGCACACTACCAGGTCATCATTGAGAAAACCATCTGGCCACTAGCGCGCTATGGCCTCGTCGGCATGGCGACTGGCCTGACGTGCAGCCTCTTCTGCAAAAAGGCGTTTGAGGAAGTGGCCGGTGTAGGAGTGTTCGTTCCCCGCGATCTCCTCCGGCGTGCCCTGCGCGACGATCTGGCCGCCGGCGTCGCCGCCTTCTGGCCCCAGGTCGATGAGCCAGTCAGCACACTTGATCACATCCAGGTTATGCTCGATAATCACCAGAGTGTTGCCCGCATCGACCAGACGCTGCAAGACCTGTAACAGGCGATCAATGTCGGCGAAGTGCAGACCCGTCGTTGGCTCGTCCAGAATGTAGAGCGTGCGACCGGTGGCCCGACGCGAGAGTTCTGTTGCCAGCTTGACGCGCTGCGCCTCGCCACCGGAGAGCGTGGTAGCGGGCTGGCCCAGGCGCATATAGCCCAGACCCACATCGTTGAGCGTTTTGATCTTATTGTAGACCGAGGGCACGTTTTCAAAGAAGGTGGTGGCCTCTTCGATGGTCATATCCAGCACGTCGGCGATGCTCTTCCCTTTATAATGAATCTCCAGTGCTTCGCGGTTGTAGCGTTTGCCCTTACAGACCTCGCACGGCACATAAACATCGGGCAAGAAGTTCATCTCGATGCGTACAATACCTTCCCCCTTACACGCCTCACAGCGCCCACCCTTGACATTGAAGGAGAAGCGCCCCGGCGTATAGCCGCGCACACGCGCCTCCGGCACCTGCGCGAAGAGTTCGCGGATGCCTGTGAAGGCGTTGGTGTAGGTGGCGGGATTGGAGCGCGGCGTGCGTCCAATCGGCGATTGATCGATGTCAATCACTTTATCCAGGTATTCCAGGCCCTCGACACTGTCGTGCGCCCCTGGCTTATCATGCGCGCGCGCGTAGGTATGCGCCAGCTTGCGATACAGAATGTCCAGCACCAGCGTACTCTTGCCGGAGCCGGAGACGCCCGTTACTGCAATGAATTTGCCGAGCGGAAACTCGACATCCACATTTTTCAGATTATTCTCACGTGCGCCCCTGATCACCAGACTCAGGCCGTTGCCGGGACGTCGCTGCGCCGGTATCTTGATCTCGCGGCGATGCGCCAGATAATCGCCGGTCAGCGAGTTGGTATTGGCAACGATATCGGCATAGGTACCTTCGGCAATGATGCGCCCGCCATGCTCGCCCGCGCCAGGGCCAATGTCGATGATATGATCGGCGGCACGCATTGTATCCTCATCATGCTCCACCACCAGCAGCGTATTGCCCAGGTTGCGCAGACGCAAGAGCGTTTTAATCAGGCGCTCATTGTCGCGCTGATGCAGGCCGATACTCGGTTCGTCCAGAATGTACAGCACGCCCATCAAGCCGGAGCCGATCTGTGTGGCCAGGCGAATGCGCTGCGCCTCGCCGCCAGAAAGGCTGGCTGCTGCGCGACTCAGCGTCAGGTAGTCCAGACCAACATCGAGCAGGAACTGCAAGCGCGCGCGAATCTCCTTCAGCACCTGGCGCGCTATCATGCGCTCGCGCTCCGTCAGCGTCGAGAGTACCAGTGGCTCATCCATCCCAATCGGAATCAGGGGATCGGGAGCCACTGGCCCCTGCTCATCATCGTCCTTACTCTTCCTTTTACCCTTCTCCGTCGCCGATGCCACGATCTGCAAGGCGGGCGCGAGGGGTTGCAGCGCTGGATTCTCAGCCTCCAACTCACTGAAAAAACGTTGCGCGCGCCCAATCGAAAGATTACTGACCTGAACGATGTTGCGTCCGCCGACCGTAACCGCCAGCGCCTCCGGGCGCAAGCGCGCACCGCGACAGGTCGGACAGAGCCGCGCCGACATGTAGCTCTCCAGCTCTTCGCGAATCCATTCGCTGCTCGTGTCCTTATAGCGCTTATTCAGGTGCGGGATAATGCCCTCGAAAGGAGCGTGATAGGTCTTCGTGCCGCCGCCATACTGGGGTGTATAGCGGAAGGTTAGCTCTTCTTTCGTGCCATAGAGTATGGCATGGCGCACCTCTTCACTTAAATCCTTCCAGGGGGTGTCCAGGCTGAACTGATAGCGCTCTGCTAAAGAGCGCAGCGTCGTTGCGAACCAGGAACTATTGTTGAGCATACGCGCCAGCACCTCGCTCGCACCCTCGTTCAGACTCAGTTCAGGATGGGAAATCAGCAGGTCAGGATCAAACTCTTGCTGCGTGCCCAGGCCAGTGCAGTCGGGACAGGCCCCATGCGGGCTGTTGAAGCTAAATGTGCGCGGCGCAATCTCCGGCAGACTGATGCCGCAATAGACGCAGGCCGCCTTCTCCGAGAAGAGAATCTCCTCGCCGCCAATCACCGAAACCAGCACCACGCCATTGCCGAGCTTCAGTGTAGTTTCCAGCGAATCGGTGAGGCGCTGGCGGAAAGCCGGATCAACGTCGCCATGCAGGTACTCGCTCATGCGGGCCTCTCTGGCCTCGTCGCTGACAGCATTGACATCATAGAGCGCGGGTCGCTCCGCCACCCGGCGTAGAGGAGCATGATCGCTGTTCGCCTCGTCGGATGGCTTGCGCTTGCGAATAATCAGGCGATCAACCACAACCTCGATGGTGTGTTTCTTCTGTTTGTCCAGCTCGATTTCTTCGCTCAGATCGCGTATTTCGTCATCGACACGCACGCGCACATAGCCCGACCGGCGCATCTCCTCAAAGATATTCTTATATTCCCCCTTGCGCCCCTGCACCAGCGGAGCCAGCAGCATGATGCGTGAGCCATCAGGCAGGCTCAGCACGGCATCCACAATCTGCTGCACCGTCTGACGGCTCACCTCGCGCCCACACTGAGGACAATGCTGATGCCCTACGCGCGCGTAAAGCAGACGTAGATAGTCATAAATCTCTGTTACTGTCCCGACTGTTGAGCGGGGATTATGCGTCGCGCCTTTCTGGTCGATAGAGATAGCAGGTGAGAGGCCATCGATGTGGTCAACATCGGGCTTCTCCATCTTCTCCAGGAATTGGCGAGCGTAGGCCGAGAGCGATTCGACATAGCGCCGCTGGCCCTCGGCGAAGATGGTGTCGAAGGCCAGGCTACTCTTGCCGGAACCAGAAAGGCCGGTAATGACCACCAGCTTATCACGCGGAATGGTCACATCAATATTCTTTAAATTATGCTCACGCGCACCACGAATGACAATCTTATCTTGCGGCATACTCATCTCCACGCTCTTCCGACCGCGCAGCCGGGGACGCCTGGTGCGTCAGCAGGGCGCGGAAGAGAAGGAACGTCAAACCTACCATCAGTATTATTCGTACAAACAGACAGAAATAAAGTGGCCATCTTGCTTGAGATTAAAACAAACAAACGTTCCATACAACAGTACAACACTGTGTTCTCTGAGTCAAGAGGTACACTGTGTTCCATGAACCAGGAGATACATGAGAGAGAAAATGAGTAATCCGTCATTTATCCTGAGGGAAAGCCTTTCGCGGAGACCCTGCCACGCATACACCTTTCACAGAAGGAAACAACATGACCGATAGTTCTTATTTCCTATAAAGGTAGCCGACAGCCCCTCGTGTGACCTATCCTTAACATTGATGCTCGTCACTGACAAGAGTAATAGAAACAAAATAGAGAAGTGGCATGAACGTAGAGCTTGATTTTGAGAAACGCTACCGGCTGGTGCGTGAAATCATCGAAACCCTGATTCTGACCCTGCTGATGTTCTTGATTATCCGCATGGCCGTGCAGAATTTCGTGGTCGATGGTCATAGTATGGAACCATCATTTCACAATAATGAACTGGTGCTGGTCGATAAATGGAGCTACCTTGTTCATGCGCCACAGCGCGGCGATGTCATCGTCTTTGACGCCCCACCCCAACCCGGCACCGACTTCATCAAGCGCATTATCGGCCTCCCCGGCGATGTCATTACGGTCACGAACGGCGTTCCCACAGTCAATGGCGTCACACTCAAAGAATTTTATGTCGCGCCTGCTAATCGCGCCGCTAGTGGCACTGACTGTCCCGTCAATCAGGTCGTGGTGCCACCAGGAGAGTACTTCGTAATGGGCGATAATCGCGCCGGTAGCTTCGATTCGCGTTCATGGGGCTTTCTGCCCGCCGGCAAGATTATCGGGCGCGTGGCGCTGATCTACTGGCCCTTCGGAGCAGATAACTACGGCTTCATTCCCAGCGCGGCCTCTGTCTTCGCCAGTATTCCCCCACCCTCGCACCTGGCCAGCTTGAGCGCCTCACTCTCATCGCGCTCAGAACAGGCTTTTCTCAGTTGCGCCAACACCGAATTACATAATGGCGTTTAGCAGAGCAGGGTACCCACGAAGGGCATCCCGCTCACGCTCGCTTTACTTCGCTCGCTATCTGACCCGTTCTCGTGGTATGCTGTTGACAGCAATCAAACACGGTTATACAACATGACACAGAAACACGCTCTTGTGTCGATGCAATGGCTTCTATGAGGAAAGATAGTGCTGAACAATCCTGAGTCCGCGAAGTGGTATCGCCTCGTGCGCGAGGTGGCCGAAACGATTATTCTAACCTCACTGCTGTTCTTACTTGTGCGCATGGCCGTCCAGAATTTCGATATCAACGGCTATAGTATGGAGCCAACGCTGCACAATAATGAGCTAATTCTGGTCAACAAGTGGGCCTATCTGTTTCAGTCACCGGCACGCGGCGACATTATTGTTTTTGTCGCCCCGCCCCATCCCAATGAAGACTACATCAAACGCGTCATCGGCCTACCGGGAGATATCATCTCTATTCAGGGTACAAAGGTGATCGTGGATGGGCATACACTTAACGAACCTTATGTAAGCCCCAAAAATCAGGGCAACCCTTACCCCTCATTCACCGACATGCTCATTCCTCCCAACGCCTATTTCGTGCTGGGTGATAATCGCGCCAACAGTTCTGACTCGCGGGACTGGGGCTGCGTGCCGCGCCAGAATATCATCGGTCAGGCCATCCTGGTCTACTGGCCACTCGGCGCAAATAACACCGGTTTTCTCCCCCCCGAAGGCGCGGTCTTTGCACAGGTACAGCAAAGTTCGTTCGCTACCATGCATATCGCGCCTCATAGTATCTGCCCGATCATCACGCAGCCAGAGGGCAATTAAGATAGCACCAGGTCCATCTCATGATTGAGCAGCTTGACACTGCTCACAGTATGATGAATGCGGGCGAGCGCGGCAGCAATATGTTGATTGCACAGAGAAGCAATGTCTTTTACGGAGAGAATGAGGGAAGCGACGCCTTTCACGGCGACCTGAGACAATAACAGGTGCCCCTGCGAAACCACCGGGACACCTGTGATGCTGGATGAAAGGCCCTCCGTCTGAAAACTAATCTGCAAGCCCCCACTGTTGATCTGCACCTGCACATTCTGGATGGGGATATTTGAAGGGAGACTTAAGGCTAACATATTCGTGAGCATGGCTTCAGTGACACGTACCAGACCACCCGGCACGGGCAAAAAGGTCGGCAATTGATTGACCTCCGCCGTCATGGCCTGATCAATCTGCGCCACCGCTTGAGCGTGCAGATACGGGCGAGCCACAAATACCCATCCTGCCGCCACCAGAACTACTAACAACACCAGTGTGGCGAGAAACCCTGGCAGGCAACCACGGCGAGTGCGCGAACGCTTTGTTTGTTGCATATTAATTACTCCTGGACGTCTCTGAGACGAGAAGGGTTGTCCCTGAAAGTACCGCTCCGGCGCAATAGGCATCTCAGGCGGTATCAACGGCGTGGAAGGAGTCGGCGATGGAGACAGAGGCAGCGCATCCGACCGCTGCGGTGTGTATGGTGTTGATGGCAATGGCGACATCGCCTCCAACGGCATGGTTGGTAACGAGGTCAGCGTCTGTTCGGCTACCGGAGCGGTAGACGACGCGGGTGTACCACCAGATTCAGGAGATGCCACCAACTGCTGAGGCGCTCTTTTTTTGTCATATACCTCTTGCTTGTCCTGCTCCTCCTGCTGGCCTTGCGTCCCTGGCAGAAAGCGCGCTGAACTCTGACGACCGCGTGCGGGCATCGATGTCGGCGAGGCCGAAGGAGCCTGGGAAGCTGGTGCCTGCTTCGCGTTTGGACGCGGGGGCACCGGCGAGGAAGGTACCGAAAGGGACGGGGAAACCGAAGGGGTCGCTACCTGACCCGCATTCGGACGAGCCGAACTCGGCGCTGGTGATGTTGATACCGAGCCAGGACGAGGGGGCACATATGCCGATGATTTCGCGCTCTGCCCTGCGCGCGGCCTGCCGGGAATACGCGGCGTTTCGTTGCGCGTAACCGTCTGTGGCACATTGTTGCCTGCCGACTCCGATGACAAGGGACTGGTCTGAAGCGTGGATAACTCATCTGCCGTGCTAGCCTGCGCCTTCTTCTGTTCTACCTTTGCTTCGGCCTCTACCCGCGCGCGCGCCAGTGGCGCGACCTCTATCGTCTCATCAGTCGAGGATGCTGAGGAGACTTCTTCCTCTGCCGCCATCTCAGCAAGCTCAACTATATCTGGTGCCGCCTTACTCTCCTTTACCGAGAAAAATGACTCCTGTGGCTTTGGCAACTGTTCTACCGACGTTGCATTGTCATTCTTCGATATAGTCGGCGTCGAGACAGACTCTTCTTGCCCAACAGCTTGCTCAGCCTGTTCCTGCTGCCCTGTTACTGAAGAGATCTTTTCCATTTCCTGCATAGAGATTGTTTGCTCATTACCGGTAGGCGCTTCCGACGGCTCTGTGGATACGGGTAAGCCACATTTAGGGCAAAAGCGCGCGTTTTCAGCTATAGGTGTGTTACAATGTATACATTTCATGAGAATGTTCCCTCACTCCAGTCCTGCTTCTCATGGTACAGTATACGCTGTCTCACACAGGTCGTCTATAGATTACTAGAATACCCGCCTTAATATCTCATTCATCGATGTAATAATTGCAGCCCGCATGGCAGGGTCGTCGTTAATGACCTGTTGCATCTGCGCAATCAGGCCCTGCTCCTGCTCGGTCGGCAATGCGTAGCCATACTGCTGATGAATGGCAGCAGCGGCAGCTCGCCGCACCTTCTCGTCATCGCTCATCGGGGGCAAAGGCGCAGGTTGTGTATTGCGCTGCTCGGTCGTACCCGGTGGGCTGTCACCAACGAGTGGCCTGATACCATCGGCGGCAAAGACCAGCAGCTCGCCGATCAGGTGGGCCGAATGGACGGTAGCGCGCTCAATGCGCACCTGCACCGTCTGCGCCTGCTCATCCAGCGCCACAATCGGGCCTTCGAGATAGATCACCTCCGGCGTTCCCCAATACACCCGCTCGCCTTTATGCAAAATCATTACTCATGCTCCATTCTGCCTTACTTTATCGCTAACTCACTCATTACATACGCTGAAAACACACATTTTTCAAAGCTGCAACAAAAAAGCCCTTACCATCTTCCTCAATCGGCAAGGGCCTTCTTTATTATAGAGAACGCGAGATAGGAGTGTCGGGATTACAAAGGTTTTTCAGGGAGACGTGCAAGAATCTGGGCAAGCAGAGTTACATGTTGAGCAAACAGTTCTGTGTGCTGAGTGAGGACAGTTTCTATACGCGCAAGGCTTTGATCTTGTCGGGCAAGCTGTTCACCGTGTCGGGCAAGCTGCTCATTTTGTCGGGCAAGCTGTTCACCGTGTCGGGCAAGCTGCTCACCGTGTCGGGCAAGCTGCTCATTTTGTCGAGTAAGCTGCTCATTTTGTCGAGTAAGCTGCTCATCTTGTCGGGCAAGCTGCTCATTTTGTCGAGTAAGCTGCTCATCTTGTCGGGCAAGCTGTTCACCGTGTCGGGCAAGCTGCTCATTTTGTCGGGCAAGCTGTTCACCGTGTCGGGCAAGCTGCTCATTTTGTCGAGTAAGCTGCTCATCTTGTCGGGCAAGATGGACTTCGATATCTACTATATCTTGCTTGAGGCTCTTCACATCCTCTTTGAGCGTCTTGATGTCCTGACCTTGCTTTCCAATCGGGCCAACTAACATTGTGAGGTCTTCGCTCAGCTCCCTATAATTGTGTTCCTGCGTCAAAATAGCCTTGTTGAGAATACCCAGAAGCCGCGCACTGCTCGTATCTGCGAACTGCAATAATAGTTCTTGTTGTACCCGTTGTACCGCCGCTAAACCTTGCTCCAGAGCCACCATTCTTTCTTCCATGGACATAACCCTCTCCTTTTTCTCAGCTACATTGCAACAAGCATAACATAGAAACCAGCCCTTTGTGAAGGAACCGAAGGTCAGGGTCTCTATCCTTTAGGAGGATGTTGGTGGTCGGTGTAGGGGCGTCATTCATGACGCCCTGGTCGCTCGTTGATCTGCGCACGGGCATCATTCATGACGCCCTGGTCGCTCGTTGATCTGCGCACGGGCGTCATTCATGACGCCCCTACACAGATTTCCCTCGGAAGGATAGAGAGCCAGGGTCAACTTACTGGCCGAAGTATACACGAAGATAGTCACAATTGCAACATCTTTCCCCATAAGCATATAATTAACGACGATAAACACAAATAATCTTGCAGGTTGACATTCACCAGCTTTACCTCTATACTTGCTGCAACTAATACAAGTATCCTGGTCACAGGATAGCCTGTATCGCTTATCTGGAAAGATGTAGCATGACGACCATCGTACCGCCCATCAAATGTCAGGGCATCAAGACAAAGCTGGTGCCGCTTATTCAGGCGTGTGTGCCTGCGCGTATTGAGGGAACATGGATTGAGCCTTTTTGCGGCTCGTGCGTGGTAGCGTTGAATGTGATGCCTGATCGGGCCATACTAACTGACGCTAATCCACATATCATTGGCTTCTATCAGGGCATTCAGAGTGGAGAAATTACGGCCAGCAGTGTCAGGCACTTCTTAGAGCAGGAGGGACGTCTTCTCTCACGCGAAGGAGAGGCACATTACTATCGCGTGCGCGCTAGATTTAAGGAGAGCCACCAGCCACTGGATTTTTTGTTCCTCAGTCGGGCATGTTTTAATGGCGTTATGCGTTTTAATAGACGGGGTGATTTTAACGTCCCCTTTTGCAAGAAGGTTGACCGCTTCAGTCCGGCCTACATTACGAAAATCGCCAATCAGGTGAAGAGGTTTAGCGAAGCCATACGCAGTCGAGACTGGCAATTCAGAGTTGGAGACTTCCGCGCAACACTGCGTACCGCGACTTCTGGAGACTTTGTATATGCCGACCCGCCCTACATTGGTCGGCACGTCGATTATTTTAATACGTGGGATGAGACAGATGAGCAAGCATTAGTGGCGTTATTGCGTGGTCTTCCTTGCCACTTTATACTGTCAACGTGGCACAGTAATGAATATCGGACGAATAGTTTGTTGCAGGCCAACTGGCAGGAGGCGCGTTTTTCCATGCGTACTATCGAACATTTTTATCACGTGGGCGCGACCGAAGAGCTACGCAACGCCATGCGCGAAGCTATCGTGGCAAATTATACCTTGCCAGAACTTCAACCTGATCCCGTAGGGGCGTGATGAATCACGCCCTGCCTGTGAATCATATGAATCACATGTATTACGCGCCCTCAAGTCAGGTTATCTCATGTCCACAACACGGGCATCAGGTAGGGCGTGATTCATCACGCCCCTACCTGTGAATCTATAAATCACTTGTATTGCGTGCTCTCAGATCAGGCTTTCTCATGCCCACAACATGGGCATCAGGCAGGGCGTGATGAATCACGCCCCTACCTGTGATTCATAGATTCACTTGTATTACGCGCCCTCAAGTCAGGTTATCTCATGTCCACAACACGGGCATCAGGTAGGGCGTGATGAATCACGCCCCTACGTGTGATTCATAGATTCACTTGTATTGCGTGCTCTCAGATCAGGCTTTCTCATGCCCACAACATGGGCATCAGGCAGGGCGTGATGAATCACGCCCCTACGTGTGAATCTATAAATCACTTGTATTGCGTGCTCTCAGATCAGGCTTTCTCATGCCTACAACACGGGCATCAGGTAGGGCGTGATGAATCACGCCCCTACGGCGTATTAAAATCTTAGATACGCTCTCTTACAGAGGCAAGCTGGTCTGATTATCACCATTTTTTATGACGCTCTCCCCCACGTGGGGCATTGTTGCAGAGGACTTATCACAAGAGTATGCACGAGAAAAGTTTAACAACATTAGAATATCCAAAAATTCTGGCAAAGGTGGCGTCTGAGGCGGCCTTTTCCGCCAGTAAAGAACTGGTGCTGGCGCTGGAGCCAAGCCCTGCCATCGACGAGGTGCGCCGCCGCCTTGCCTACACGACCGAAGCCTCACGCCTGATCGACTTGCACGCCGACGTGGGGGTGCGTGGCGCGCATGACATCCGCCCCCTGCTGGCCCGTGCTGCTCGTGATGGCGTGCTGGCTCCCAGTGATCTGCTGGAAATATTGGCAACAGTGCGCAGCTCGCTCTACGTTGCCCACACGCTGGAAAAGCTGGACGCCGAGGAATTTCCGCTGCTGCACGAGCTTGGCTGCAATATTCCGCAGCGACCGCGTATCGCGCAGCGCATTGAGGAGACGATCAGCGAGGAGGGTGAGGTGCTGGACACGGCCAGTCCGACGCTGCGTAAGATCCGCTTCGACATTCGCGGGGCCAATCAGCGTTTGCAGGAACGCCTGCGCACGCTCGTCAACGAATTTAGCCACGCGCTGCAAGAGCCGATCATCACCATTCGCAATGACCGCTACGTTATTCCGGTCAAGGCCGAGAGCCGCAGCCAGGTACGCGGCATCGTTCATGACCAATCCTCTAGCGGCGCGACCGTCTTTGTCGAACCGATGGTGGTGGTCGAGCTAAACAATCGCATCCGCGAGTTACAGGCCGAGGAGCGGCAGGAAATCGAACGTATCTTGCGCGCGCTCTCGGCGGAGATCGGCAAAGAGGCGGAGGCGCTCAAGCTGGCGGTAGAACTGCTGGCCGAGTTTGATCTGCACCTGGCAAAAGCGCGTTATGGACGCATGACGCGCGCCAGCGAGCCGCACCTGAACGAAGAGGGCCATATTATGCTGCGCAATGCTCGTCATCCCCTGTTGACGGGGCGCGTTGTGCCGATCAACTTCCGTATAGGACGCGACTTCTATATGGTCGTTATCACCGGTCCGAACACGGGCGGCAAGAGCGTGGCACTCAAGACGGTCGGCCTGCTCACACTGATGGCACAGGCGGGTCTGCACATTCCCGCCGACGCCGACTCCGAGATCGCCATCTTCGCGGATGTCTTTGCCGACATCGGTGACGAGCAGAGCGTGGAGCAGAGCCTCAGCACCTTCTCATCACACATGACACGCATCATCGAGGTGTTGCGGCGCGTGGAACAGGAGCAGCAGGAGCATACACCCGCTATACGCGGGCGGCTCTCAGAGACGCTCAAGCAAAAGCATGACGGACGGTCGCGCTTTCTGGTGCTGTTCGACGAGTTGGGCGCTGGTACCGACCCCAGCGAGGGTTCGGCGCTGGCGCGCGCTATCCTGACCTACCTGCTGGAAAAGCACGTGACGACGGTGGCCACCACGCACTATTCCGAACTTAAAGCCTTTGCACATGAGCAGGCCGGGGCGACTAACGCCTCAGTCGAATTTGACATAGAGACGCTTTCGCCGACCTACAAGCTCAGCATCGGTCTGCCGGGACGCAGCAATGCGCTGGCCATCGCCACACGCCTGGGCCTGGATGAAAGCATTGTCAATCGAGCGCGCGAGTTCCTGGGTAGCGCGGGTGTACGCATGGAGAACCTGCTGGAGGAACTGCAATCCGAGCGCAAGGCGGTTGAGGACGAGCGCTTCCATCTCAGCATGGAGCGCGCAGAGGTCGAGCATCTGCGCAAACAGCTTGAGGAGGAACGCTACAAGCTCGAAGAGCAGCGTGTGCGCATTTTGAACGAGGCGCGCGCACAGGCCCGGCGCGAACTGGAAGAGGTGCAGGTGGCGCTGGCAAAGGTGAAGATCGATGTCGGCAAAGCCATGACGCGCGATAGCGTGGCAAAGGCGCGTCAGGTGACGCGCAACTTGGAGGAAAAGGTAGCCGCCATTCCAGAGCCATCCAAACCGCGCAGCAAGCCTGAACCTGCCGAGGAGAAGCTTGAGGGGCCTTTGCAGATTGGCGACATCGTGCGCGTGTTGAGTTTCGGACAAAATGCCGAATTGCTCGGCCTCTCCGCCGACCGCAGCGAGGCCGAGGTGCAGATGGGCGCGATGCGCTTCCGCGTCAATGTCGATAATATCGAACGTATCAGCAGACGCAAAGCGGCGAGAGAGGACTACACCACGCCCAGCATCGTCAGGCCGAACTACGAGGAGCGCCCGGAGGTACCTTTGCAACTCGACATGCGCGGCTGGCGCGTCGAACCTGCTCTGGAGGAACTGGAAGCCTACCTGAACAACGCGGCGCTGGCCGGTGTCGGCTCGGTGCGCATCCTGCATGGCAAGGGTACGGGGGCCTTACGCGCTGCCATCCGCGAACAGCTTACGCACCATCCCCTCGTTAAATCTTTCGCGCCCGCCCCGGCCAATGAGGGCGGTGACGGTGTTACCGTAGTGAAGCTGAGCGCCTAGTTCTGACGGACAAGGCGCTCAAGGGGAGAGCGCACCGCCTTAAAGCAAGTGAGGCAGCAAGCAGATTGTATAAATTTTTCTTCCTCATCCGTTGATACCGGTAGGTTGCGTTTTCGGAGACGCGCCTACCGTGATTATGTTTACCCCACGATTAAGTAGAGGAGTTATTATCTATGGCAAATTTGCAAGAGATGGGCAATGTAGGCAAGAACCTGGGCCAGCGCGGCTGGCGTAGCGCCATCGGCACCCTGGGCGATTTCCAGAAGTTTATTTTGCGCGGCAACGTCGTTGATCTGGCCGTCGGCATCGTCATCGGTGCCGCTTTCACAGGACTGGTCAACGGCTTCGTCACCGATTTTATCACCCCGCTGATTGGTCTCTTTGGCATTCACAATTTTCCCGCACTGGCAGCCACAGTAAATGGCAATAAATTCCAATTCGGGGCTTTCATCAACACGCTGATCAGCTTTCTCATCACGGCGGCTGTGGTCTATTTCTTTGTCGTCAAACCGGTCAATACATTGACGGCGCGCTTTATGCCCCACAAAGCTGCGCCACCGACGACGCATCCGTGCCCATACTGTTTGAATGAAATTCCACTGGCGGCGACGCGCTGTGGCTTCTGTACCTCACCAGTGCAACCTGTCGAGCAGCAGACACCGGCACAATAATTATAGATAGGTACCGTTGAACTTGCGCCTTCCTCTTCGGGCGGCGTATACTCAGACGGAAACACAACTTAGATTATATGGTACGACGCAACGAGTCGGGGCGTCGTACAATTATACTGTCGTAGGGGCGTGATGAATCACGCCCCTACGGGGTGATCTTGGCCGACAATTTTCGTTTATGCCGTCGTAGGGGCGTGATTCATCACGCCCTGGGAACGGCTCGACGAGCGAGAAGGGCGTGATGAAGCACACTCCAGGAACGGCTCGATGGGCAGGCAAGGGCGTGATAAATCACGCCCCTACGGCGTGATCCTGGCCGACAATTTTCGTTTATACTGTCGTAGGGGCGTGATTCATCACGCCCTGGGAACGGCTCGACGAGCGAGAAGGGCGTGATGAAGCACACTCCAGAAACGGCTCGATGGGCAGGCAAGGGCGTGATAAATCACGCCCCTACGGCGTGATCCTGGCCGACAATTTTCGTTTATGCTGTCGTAGGGGCGTGATTCATCACACTCCAGGAGCGGCTCAATGGGCAGGCAAGGGCGTGATTTATCACGCCCCAGAAACGGCTCAATGGGCAGGCAAGGGCGTGATAAATCACGCCCCAGAAACGGCTCAATGGGCAGGCAAGGGCGTGATAAATCACGCCCCAGAAACGGCTCAATGGGCAGGCAAGGGCGTGATAAATCACGCCCCTACGGCGTGATCCTGGCCGACAATTTTCGTTTATGCTGTCGTAGGGGCGTGATTTATCACGCCCCAGAAACGGCTCAATGGGCAGGCAAGGGCGTGATAAATCACGCCCCAGAAACGGCTCGATGGGCAGGCAAGGGCGTGATAAATCACGCCCCTACGGCGTGATCTTGGCCGACAATTTTCGTTTATGCTGTCGTAGGGGCGTGATTCATCACACTCCAGGAGCGGCTCGACGAACGAGAAGAGCGTGATTCATCACTCCCCAGAAGCGGCTCGATGGGCAAAGGGCGTGATGAATCACGCCCCTACGGCGTGATCCTGGCAGGGAATTTTCGTTGTATCGCGCCCCTCTACAAGGGAGCTATTTTTGAAGGTGAGGAGAGAGTAAGCCATGTCGTTACCAACTGAATCATTGCGCCTGGAAGACTGGATCAGGGACATTCCCGACTTCCCCCAGAAAGGTGTTCTGTTCAAGGACATCACACCGCTGTTACAAAACGGTCCAGCCTTCCATGCCGCCATCGACCAACTTGCAGCCCACTACGCTGGCGCTGGCATCCAGAAGGTTGTCGGCGTGGAGTCGCGCGGCTTCATCTTTGGCGCGCCGCTGGCCTATATGCTTAACTGCGGCTTCGTGCCTGTGCGCAAGTTCGGCAAACTGCCCTACAAGACGGTCAATGTGGAGTACGCGCTGGAATATGGTACCAATGTCGTCGAGATTCACACCGACGCTATCATTCCCGGTGAACGTGTGCTGGTCGTCGATGATCTGCTGGCAACCGGCGGCACCGTCTCCGCCGCCATCGAGTTGGTCGAGAAACTGGGCGGTCAGATCGCCGGCATCGCCTTCCTGGTCGAGCTAACCTTCCTCAGAGGGCGCGACCATTTCAAAGGCCACGACGTTTTCGCCCTGATCAAATATTAAGCACAGGCAAAACGGTCAAGCTATAGCTGGGCGGACGTTGGCCGTTTTGCCTGTGCCTCAACATCGACGGGCCTGAAAACCACAAAGGGCCTCAGTCCATCTCATGTAAGGGTACCCCTTTTATTACTCTTTCTTGCCCTGTTCAAGCTGGTACAGCTTGCCGTGATTGAGCAAATTGCCTTCGACACCCAGCGAGGGCAGCAACTGCGCCTGCGCTTGCGTGCTGAGTGGCAAGGCCCACAATTTAATGAAGCCCAAGGCGGCGTTATGGTCAAACTGATCGCCACTATCATAGGTCGCCAGGCCGTGACTGTACAGCGAATGCTCTGACTTGCGACCGACAACGGCGCAATGCCCGCGCGAAAGCTTGAGGCGCACAGTACCACTCACAAAGCGCTGCGTACTCTGCACATACGAAGCCAGGTCTTGATGAAGGGCGCTGTACCACTGCCCATTGTAGATCAGGCGCGCGTACTCCTCGGCCACGATGGTCTTAAAGCGCAGTTGGTCGCGGCTCAACGTCAGGCTCTCCAGCGCGCTGTGCGCCGTGTGCAATACAGTAGCAGCAGGGGCTTCGTAAATCTCACGCGACTTGATGCCGACCAGGCGATCCTCGATATGGTCGATGCGTCCGATACCATGCTCGCCCGCGAGCTTATTTAGCATCTCTACCAGCGCCACGCCGTCGATCTCCTCACCGTCGAGCGCAATAGGAATGCCATGCTGGAAGGTGATCTCCACATAAGCAGGCTCAGCCGTTGCAGTGTCGGGATTGGTCGTCCAGCTATAGACCTCTTCGGGCGGCTCGGCCCAGGGGTCTTCCAGCACGCCACACTCAATGCTGCGGCCCCACAGGTTTTGATCGACCGAATAGGGGCTGGCGTTGGTCACAGGCACCGGAATACCGCGCTCGGCGGCGTAGGCAATCTCGTTGTCGCGCGTCATACTCCATTCGCGCACGGGCGCGATAATCTTGAGGTCGGGGGCCAGTGTGTTGATTGATACATCGAAACGCACCTGGTCGTTGCCCTTACCCGTGCAGCCGTGCGCGACGGCTACGGCACCCTCGGCCCGCGCCACCTCGACCAGCAGGCGCGCGATCAACGGACGGGCCAGCGCCGTTGCCAGGGGATATTGCCCCTCGTAGATTGCACCTGCTTGCAGAGCGGGCCAGACGAAATAGCGCACGAAGTCGGCGCGCCCGTCCACGACCAGCGCCTTCACCGCGCCAATCTTGCGCGCGCGCTCGGCAATCGCTTCCAGGTCGCGGTCATTGCCCACGTCAATCGTCAAGGCAATAACATCCAGGTCGTATTTCTCTTTAATCCAGCGAATCGCTACCGATGTATCCAGGCCGCCCGAATAGGCGAGTACTACTGTTGCCATGTCTGATGCTCCTTTTATAATTTTTCACCCGTCAATTGTTGAATGGCTTGCTTAAAGCTATCTGCGCGCTCTTGCCACAAAGCCTGCGTCGCTGCGAGGCGTGCGTAGTCCTGGCTCAGACCGAGATTGCCAGAGGCTCCCAGGTGCATACGCGCTTTGAGGCGCTCCACCAGTTGAGCCTGACTCTCGACCGGCAAGGGGAGATGACGGTCAAGCTGCGCCGTGACCTCCGCGCCGACGATGCGGTAGGCGTCGCGGAATGGCATGTTGGCCTCCTGCGCCAGCGTGTAGGCACGGTCGGCGGCAAAAAGTTCAAAGGTACAGGCCGCAACCAGCTTCTCCACATTGACCGAGAGGTGCTGCACCACCAGCGTGCAGATGTCCAGGCTCTCTTGCGCCAGGTCCAGGCTCTCCATAAATGGCCGCTTGGTTTCTTGATAATCCATGTTGTAGCCGGAAGGCAGGCCGCTTACGATGCCGAGAATCTGCTGTTGCAGCGAGAGCATCGTCTGTGTGCGCGCGCGTACCAGTTCCATGATATCGAGGTTGCGTTTCTGCGGCATAATGCTGCTGCCGGTGCAAAGTTCCTGCGGCACCTGGAAGAAGTCATATTCGGCGGTCGTGAAGAGCAGCATATCCTGCGCGAACTTGCTGAGGTCGAGCATGATCTGTGATAGCGCCTGCACAATGGCCGCCTCGATCTTGCCACGCGAGTTCTGCACGTATAATACGTTGTTCTGTACCTGGGCAAAGCCCAGCAGATCAGCGGTATACTGGCGGTCAATCGGCAATGGCACGCCGTAGCCCGCCGCCGAACCGAGCGGGGACTGGTCATTAAGCCGGTAAGCGGTGGAGAGCAGTTGCTCATCGTCAAGCAGAGACTCGGCGAAGCTGGCGGCCCACAGACCGACTGAGGAGAGCATACCGCGCCGCATGTGCGTGTAGCCGGGCATAGGTATCCAGGCATGCGTCTGCGCAAAATCGAGCAGCGCTTTCACAAGATGGCAGAGCGAGGCCCCAATCTCGTGTAACTGCTCCTTGCCATAGAGGCGCAAATCCACCAGAACCTGATCGTTGCGCGAACGCGCGGTATGAATCTTCTTGCCCGCCGCGCCTGCGCGCTGTATCAGAAAGTTCTCAACGCTGGTATGCACGTCTTCATCAGAGGGCAGAACGGTAAATTCTTGCATCTGCTCCAGCGTGAGAATGCTGCAAAGCGCGTTTTTCAGCGCTATATACTCATCATCGCTTAATATGCCAATCTTATGTAACATCGCTGCGTGCGCCAGCGATCCCCAGACATCATGGCGGATCAGGCGTTGATCGAGCAGGCTATTCTGCGCGGCCTCGTAGCGCTCAACCAGCGTATTGACCTGGTAGCCTTTTTGCCATAACTTGGTCATCCGGTAACTCCTTCAACGTGAATGAGATCGATGGGAAAGAGAGAGGCATAAAAAAAGCCCCCGCCCCTTCCGTATTCATTGAAGGGACGAGAGTGTAGGTTGCAATGTTTCTATTTGTCTATGACGCTACACACCCGTGGTGCCACCCTGCTTGTCTTTCTCTGTGCCCAAAAAGGGGAGAAAGGCCACTTTGCGGTTATTGCGCCGCGTGGGAACCACCCACCTGATCCTACTTGACCGTTGCTGTTCCACGATCTTTCTTCGGCCAGCCGCTCACGAAGGCGTTCTGGGCGACGGAACCATTCCGAACTTCCACTCTGCATCGGATCGCTGTCGGGCGTCACTCCCATACTCTGTTCGTTCAACGCGGGTCGGCAAAACATCTTTTTTCTTTGAGTCATAGCATAGCAGGGAATCGCTTACTGTGTCAAGTTTTTGGAGTACCTGGGGTGTGTTTCATTTTTTTGCACCCGGCTCCGGCGTACGCACAGAGGTGGAAGCCGGACGCCTCAAAAAGGGCTTGCGCCAAGAATAGGCAGTGCTGGGGCGACGAACGGGCTGCGGGGCAGGAGCCGGAGCGCAGAGGCCAGCCGTTGGCTGTGGCCGCGAAAGCCGAGCGAGGCGCACGCTCCAGGACGCCAGTGTCCAAAGGGCCTGGGTGAGTCTGTGCTGGCTGTCCGTCTGTCGGTGGCTGCGGCGGTCGGCTACTTGCTTGGCCTGGGCCGCCCTCCAGGTCTCGTGCCAGCGTCGGGTGCAGACGGCGTTACGCAGCACGAGCATGGGATTGACATTGTACCCTTGCCAGCGCATCCCAGCTCCTTTTAAGCGCGCTTCCACCACCAGCTTGTTGGCGCTCTCCACGCTGCCGGAGCCAATGGGCCAGCCGGCGGCCTGATAGGTGGGATACTGCATGTGTCCCTCGCGTTTCTCTAAATACGCCAGATCGGTCTGGATGGTGTCACCCGGATAGCGAGCGGCCAACCATCGGAGATGGCGCAGCAGCCGCCTGGGACCCTCATGCTTGAGCCGATGCAAGACCCCTTCCACCCACCGCTTCGGCAAGCGCCCTCCCCGGGCGGTCACCTCCTGCCCGATCTCGGTGATGTATTCGGCTGCATGGGCAAAATCCAGGATGCGCACGGCATCAGCGCGATGGTAGTCGACCAGCCCTTGCAGCCACATGGCCCCATCTTGCACCGCGCACACCTGCCTGGCCTTTTCCAGCCCTCGTCGATGCGTTTCCACCAGGGCAGCTTGCTCAAAGTCGCTGGCCTCAGACAGCCGCGAGAAGTAGGAGAGGTGCTGGCTGCAGATCTCCCCACGCTTGCTGCGACTGACCTCGCCAATGCAGAGCGTCTTGACTTCCACCCACTCCCCTCCGACCAGATGTACAAAGGCTCCATCCGCACTGATGGCTTGCTTGTCGGCTTCAGAGACGGCCTCGGGCAGCTCTTGCTTGAGCCACTCCTGCTCCGCCTCATCCAGAGCCAGGGCCGACCCTCCCGTTTGCAGCGTCAGGCGGCGTGCGGTGGCCTTGCTCACCTCGATGCCCATCAGGTCGGCGAGCAACTCACGTGCTGGCTCAAAGGGCATCCACGTCGCCAGTCGCACCAGCGTTTCTTGCCCACGCGGCGTGAGCGCATGGGAGTTCAGCCCTAACTGCTCATCGAGGGGGAAAAAAGCCCACCCCACATGCGGGGCAGGTTCCATAGTGCCGTCGCAGTTCCACCACTTCTCCCCCAGTAGTGCAGATGCCCCGCGTCTGCTCCCCTCGCTGCCAGAGCTCCTTCCCACAGGTCGCACAGCGCGGGCGCTCTTCTTCCGGCTGCTGCTTCCAGGGATGCTCCTCTCCCATTTGCACCAGGTCCTGCAGCATCTGCGCCCGTACCTGGTTCATTTGCTCATCCACCGCCGCTTCGATCTCGGCCCACGTCGCCTTGGGATGCTCTTTCCTCCACTGCGTCATCCCCAGCAGATCGCCCATGACCGCACTCACCTGCTGGATTTGCTCGCTGCGTTGTCGCCGGTTCTTCTTCAGTTTCATGCTCGTCTCTCTCCCTCTCCTGGCTTTTTCTCTCTAGTTTACCACCTCCCGCCTTCTATGCAAAAATATGAAACACACCCGAGTACCTGGGTGTGGTTCAAAGTTTTGCACGAGAGGCAGAGGTGATACCTCGCGCCCGCCCCTTGTCTCTCGTACAAAACTTTGACACTTACCCAGATACACCCCAATGACTCCGCTTCCGCTGCACGAACTTATGCCAGGTCTCTACACTCAGAAGAGGACGTGCGCCCTCCCGGAGAAAGCTACGAGCAGAGCGCACACGCAGCAGGTTTAGCGCAGGCGAAGAAGCTCGCTCTGGGCAAAGAGTGGCGGCACGGAAAGAGCGAAGGGAGGCACCGTATAGAGAGCCGGGGGAACGCTGATGTCTGCCAGATACAATTCCCCCACGTATGTTGCAACATCGGGAACACATAAGCCAGTCTTCGGCAGTGCCAGCGTCATCGTGGCCGTGGCTCGTATTGCAGGATCACCAATCGCTCCGGTTGTCGCATCGATGCCTGAAGGCAGATCAAGGGACAGGATGGGACATGGCTGCGCATTGGCCCACCGAATCAGGTCTGCCACGCTCCCACGTGGGTTCCCTTGCAGACGGTAGCCAACCAGACCATCAATGATTAATACTGGAGAGTCTACCTGCGTTATAGCATCGGGAGAAACGAGAGGAATCTGCATATGCTGCGCGCTTGCTAACTGGTGGGCGGCTGTCGGTGAAAAGTGTTCTCGAGGTCGTGTCGTTACGATCTGGACGCGCGCTCCCCAGGTATGCAGACGGCGTGCGCATACCAGCGCACCGCCTCCATTGCCTCCCGTTCCTGCCAGAATAACCACGTTTTTCCCAGTCGGCTCGCCCTCTAAAAAGCGCAGGCGTGCCAGATGAGCCAGGCTGCGTCCGGCATTCTCCATCATCTGGATGAGTGCAATCTGATAGCTTTCTGTCATCAGCCGATCTACTTCTATCATGGCTTCTCTGGTCACAGACAGAAGCGCAGCATGGTACCAGGGAAATAGCTCGCATGCCATATTTCTCTCCACGTTTCCTCAAAAGGTGATGATTTGATAGCCCTGCGTGACGAGTTTACGTACACTAGGATGTCCCTCATAGTCACCTAACAGGGGAATCCCGCTCTGCTCGACTTCCTCCCTTACCCCAAAGGCAGCGGCACAGAAGCGACACGCCCCCGCGATGCTCGGCCTCACGGCAGTAAACGACCGATGCAGGCGGTGCTGCGGTTGAGATAATTCTCCCACCCAGCGTGTTCCCGCGCCGTCAAAGAGCATTGCCACCTCATCGCCTGCTTTCTGGAACTCTTTTGCTACTTCCAGTGCATTGGCCATCCGGCCCATATCAGCATGTGTTTCCTTATCGGCTAACACCAGAATGCCTATTTTCGTCATCATTCTCTCCATTTTTGTTGTACGATGGCTCACACGTTTTCCTCATGAGGAAAACGCAGCAGAAGATCACGCATTGTTTTTTCTATCTTCTCAAGTATAGAAGACCGGAACTGGTAGTTCTGTAGCCTGGACTACAGAGACAGAAAACTGATCTGGTCTATACTAAAAAAGATAAGCTCTCAATGAAGTACAATGCTAAAAGGAGATGTGTTAATGCAGAAACCAGAACCATCCAACGAACCTATGCCGATTATCATGTACGCCACGCGCTGGTGCGGCGATTGTCGAATGGCAAAACGGTGGTTTGACACACATGGGATTGCCTATAAGTACGTTGATATCGAGAAAGATGAGCATGCTGCCACCTATGTCATGCAGCTCAATGGAGGCATGCGCAGCGTGCCAACGATTGTTTTCCCTGATGGCTCGATTCTGGTCGAGCCGGGACCCCGCGAACTGGCGGCCAAATGTTTGCCAGCCTCGGAGGACACACCAGGGACATGGCTTCAGCGTTTGCTGAAGGGATAATATCAAAGCCAGCCGGGAGCACGCTCTTCATCAGCGTGCAATGAGGAAGGAGGAGAGCCTTGCCTAACAAGATGCGTATTGGTGAACTAGCGGCACGTTTTGGCCTCAATCCAAAAACGATTCGCTACTATGAAACAATTGGTCTGTTACCCAGAGCCAGACGCAATGCATCGGGCTATCGTACCTATGATGAGCAGGATAGTCTGCGCTTGAGCTTTATTCGGCGCGCCAAGCGACTGGGCTTCTCGCTTGACGATATCCGCACCCTCTTGCGTCTACAAGAAGCGGGCTTGCCCCCGTGTGAACAGGTTCTCGATCTCCTTGAACAGAAACTGCGTATACTTGATCAGCAAATCGCAGAACTCCAGGCGTTTCGTACAACATTAGCATCCTTGCAAGCAGATTGGACAACACAAGAAGGCTACTCCCATGTGACGCCCTCTCCCGTGTCTATTTGCCCGCTCATTGAGCAGCAGGAGGAAGAGAGAGAGCCGCTCCCTTCTTCGTGCGAATTTTTGTCGCCATCTCATCGTTGACCAGTAATCATGCATTTTCCTCTTGACTTTCCAGACGACTGGAAGGTGTACACTTTCTTACGTGAAGAATAAATCGGCAAAGTGCTGATGGGAAAAGAGACGGGACCGGATTGGTCTGAGAGGAAAATGTTTATGTTACACACAAGTACATTTGTTATTGTCGGTTCTCAACGCCTTCAATGTACAGGCTGTGAACAAACCATCCAACGATCACTGCTACGTTTGCCAGGAGTGCGTCATGTGCAGGCCGATCATTGCAACCAGCAGGTCATTGTACAATTCGATACAGCTCAAACGGATGTTGAGGCAATCAAGGCAAAGTTTGCCATCGCAGGCTATCAGGTAGACATACAGCATGTCCCTGAGCAGAGGAACAGATAGGGTGGACGCTTATGAAAACACTCGCACCCGTAGAGTCCACAACAGCCCTTCCTTATTGGGACGAAGTGTTGGACGCACAGCATGCCCGTTTCCGAGCGAAAATTGGTGGATTACACTGCTCGTTATGTACGGGAACGTTAGAAAAGGCGCTTGGACAACTCCCTGGGGTCGAACAGGTCGCTGTGAGCCTCACCCACGAACAGGCACTCGTCGTCTATAATCCCAGTATCGTGCAGCCACAGAGCCTGGTGGCAACACTCAAGGATATTGGCTATACCATCTGGGATCCACGCAAATTGCGTCCTTTTGAGGAGGAGGAGGCCATCCTTGCACGGGAGGGCATGCGGCTCTTAGCTGCTATTGCGTTCAGTTTGCTTACTATTGCGCTGATCTTGCAGGTAACAAGTGCCTGGTCGCTACTTGTGCCGGTTATTGTGGGTGTCACGCTGCTCGCTCTGGCTTTTCTCATCCTGTGTGGTCGGGGCATGTGGACGGCCCTTCTCAGTGTCACTGTCTTTGGAATCCTGCTCACAGCAGTTCTCATCGGGACGCTGTTGGGCGTAGCACGAGCAGCGGTTCCCTGGATCGTTGGTATATTAGCCTTTGGGATGGTCTTTATCATTGCCCACCATATTCTCTTGATGGCCTGGCAGTCGTTGCGACGAGGCATCCTCAACCAGCACGTCATGCTAGAAGCCGGAGCGTTTGCAGGCATCGTTGGCGGCCTGATTGGTTTGGTGGCCCGACTACATGGCTATCCCACGGCGTCTTTCTTTGCCGTCTCCGTCATGGTCACGACCTACCACCTCTTTTCTGAATGGCTCTCCTTGCTGGTCAAAACCCGTAGTTCGCAGGCCGTCAAACGCCTGCTTGATCTGCAACCTGATACAGCCTGTGTGGTACGAGGCGATCAGGAGAACGAAGTGGCAGTGGATGAGGTCAAGGTCGGCGATCTCGTGCGAATCCGACCAGGCGAGCGGGTACCGGTGGACGGCGTGGTGGTTGCCGGTCATACCACCGTTGATCAGGCGCTTGTGACTGGTGAATCTATTCCCATTGAAAAGCAGCAAGGAGATCAGGTCATCGGTGGCTCGATCAACGGGACAGGCACACTGCTCATAAGAGTCTCTGCGGTGGGAGCCGAGAGCTTTCTTCAGCAGGTCGTCCGCCAGGTGGAGGACGCACGCGCCCTCAAACCGGGGCTATTGCATCTGGTGGATCGCATCTTGCGGGTATACACACCAACGGTGCTGATGCTCTCACTGCTTTCTCTGCTCGGCTGGCTCATTGGTACAACGCTTATGATGGGGCACATCGATGGCGAGCGTGCCGTCTTCGCTGCGCTTTCCGTGTTGGTGATGGGCTATCCTTGCGCCGTTGGCATTGCCGCCCCACTCTCGATTGTACGGGGAGCAGGGGAGGCGGCCGATCAGGGAATTCTGATGCGTACCGGGGAGGCATTTCAGGCCTTTCGCACAGTCTCGCAGATCGTGCTGGATAAAACGGGAACGCTCACCGAAGGTAGGCCGGTGGTGCAGGAGATCGAAACAGATGGTGAGACTGATACCTTGCTGATGCTGGCGGCGGCGGTCGAAGCCTCATCAGAACACCCACTGGCGCAAGCCATAGTTCATGCCGCTTTTGAACGCCGTTTGCCTCTGCCTGCCTGTGAAGATTTCACGTCTATGACGGGTCTTGGCGTGCAGGCGAGGATCGAAGGTGCATCGGTGCTGGTGGGGCGTCCACTTTTCCTGGAGCAGGCAGGTGTTGATCTCAACGCCTATGCATCACGCATTACCGCTTTGGAGGAGGCTGGACGCACAGTCATTGCGGTCAGCCGAGATGGACATGTACAAGGGATCATTGCTCTGGGCGACAGGCTACGTGCCGATGCCTTGCAGGCGGTCACAGACATGCGTCAAGCTGGCCTGACCCCGGTGCTGGTTACGGGCGATAATCCGCGTGCTGCCGCTTCGATAGCGCGGGCCGTAGGTATCAAGGATGTACGAGCCGGCGTACTCCCTGGACAAAAGGCTGAGATCGTGCGTGAGCTGCAAGCGCGAGGGCGCACGCGCGTGGCAATGGTCGGTGATGGCATCAACGATGCGCCCGCCCTTATGCAAGCTGATGTCGGCATTGCAATGGGTAGCGGCGCTGACAGCGCGATTGAATCCTCTGACATTGTGGTACTGAACAATCGCCTGCTATCAGTGCTGACAGCACGCACCATCAGCCGACGAAGCTATCGGAAAACCCAACAGAATGTGGCTTTAGCCTTTCTGTTCAATGGCGTTGGGATACCGCTGGCGATGACAGGTCTCATCTCCCCGGTCTGGGCGATGGTAGCGATGGCGTTGTCCGTCACAGCCATTTTCGTGAATTCCCTCTGGGGGCGAGCTGATCTCTTGCTTGATACGCTTGGAAGCGTCGGACATACGAAGATGCCCATCACTCAGAGGAGCAGCGTGTTGGAACAGAACATACAATGACACGAGCAGATGAAGGGCGACGCTTCAAGAGAGGAATAGTTCCTGGAAAGAAGTTGCCCTTCTGACGGCCTCGTGTTCTATAGACTATAATGAACATAAATAGACAGGCAAGGGCGTGTTTGTCCGCGATGAAGCGAGAAAGGACAGGTCTTTGATGACAACACATGATGGCCAGGAAGAGTATAATTATGGTGTCTTTGAGGGAAAGGAAGATTTTGCAGGCTTTCGTACCCTCTTGCAGGTAGGGACACAGGCTCCCGATTTTACAGCGACGTTGCTGGCAAGTGGCGCAAGCGTCAAGCTGAGCGAGTACTGACGGAAACAGGATGTGGTAATCGAGTTTGGCTCCTATACCTGACCGTATTGTGCGTTGGCGTCGCCAATGCTGGAGCCAATGGCACGGGAGTATGCGCCCGAAGGTTTTACGTTTGTCTTTGTGTATACACGCGAGGCCCATCCCGGAGAATATTATGGGCCACATCGCAGCATGGAGCAGAAACTTGCTCATGCCAGAGCATTTCAGGAGCGTAACCGGATCGAGCGACCAATCCTGGTCGATGATCTGGCCGGGACAGGACATCGACTCTATGGCGCATTGCCTAACATGACCTACATCCTCAGCCGGGGAGGGCGGATCCTCTTTCGTTCAGATTGGACCGACCCGCCGACCATTGCGATGTACTTACAGTATCTGTTGGCGGTACGACAGCGCCGCAATGCGGGAGAACGACTGGCGGGGTTTTATACGGAGTGTGTGGGCTATCACAACGTCGATCCAGTGAAGTTTCAGCAGGGGCTGGCGCAGGCAGGCCCCCAAGCAGTAGAAGATTTTGCCCGCACTATGCGACGTTGGAACAGTCAGGGGAAAATACCAAGCCGTATCGAAGAATAAGCTTTTTTAGCGGATATGCTGCGAGGCTTGAAATCGACACAGAGGCACAGCGTTCCCTTACCTGGACGACAAGACGCGAAGGACAAAGAGGTGATACTTTTCGTTATGGGTGTATCCTTCTCTACGATGCGACACGGAGCATGGGTATGAGAAAACCATCACGGCCCTTCTTTTCTGGAGAACAACCATCCTTGCTGACCTATTGTCTGGAACGCGATACGTTGTACTTCTCTCTCAAGATGGCGCTGATGGTTGGAACGCTTCTGGCACTCATCAATCATGGCTACGCCCTGCTCACGGGACATGTTACCTCTGGCGACCTCTGGTCTATCCTGCTGACCTACTGTGTGCCCTTTGCCGTGGCGATGTATAGCCAGGTACAAGGCAAACGGCAGCGTGATCATGCCAGAGTGACATCTGAGCTTCAGAGTGGGGGAGAAACGCAAACCAGGCAGGAGAAACGCGCAGTGACAGGGGAGTAATCAGGTGGATCAACCTTGTTTTGCTCACTTCCCCTCCTGTGTAGTAGCTGCTACGGAACTCTCGCGTGAGAGAGAGTATAGTACACCTATCATGGATGCCATGATAGGAAATGACAAAGGAAAAATGTAGTAAGCGCAGAGGTTCCTTCCCATCCAGAAAAGGAACCTGCACAGGAGGGATCAGATGGAAAAGACAAAAGAGACACAGGGTTGGTCAGGCTGGCTTGGGGTAGGTGCAGTGGCAGGGATCATTGCGGGTGTGATGATGGCAATGTACGCGATGATCGCCTCGGCCACTTTTCTGCATGAGGGTTTTTTCACGCCGTTGTACGGTATCGCCTCTCCACTTGTCGGCATGCATGACGTGATGCTCTCAATGCAGCATGGAATGTTTGTCGATGCGGGGCCAATGCTGCTCGGATTGATGGTGCATATGCTGTGGTCAGCAGTCTATGGCATCATCTTTGGCCTGATCGCACGCGCCTTGCACCTGAGTGGGATACTGGCTGTGTCAGGTGGCCTTGTCTATGGCCTGGTGATTTTACTCTTGATGAGTTTTATTGTCCTGCCTGTCGTTGGCGCGGGCCTGTTACCTGCGATGGTGGGCTGGCCTTCGTTTACTGTCCAGCACCTGATCTTTGGAATGGTACTCGGCCTCTGGCCAGTGCTCCGTCCGCAAGATTTCAGCCGTTTTGCTGGACAAGCGATGAAGTCGGCGGTTTGAGCGCCAACACCGTCAGGGAGGATTGAGGCAAGGAGGGCAAGACTAGCAACCAACGAGACACGCAGACCGGTTTTCCTGCCTGTGTGGGCAAGGGGGGGCAACGGGGCCTCTCCTTGCCGGTGTCTCTGTGGTCTCTCTCATTTCATTTCCCTGTTCTCTATTGCTTGTCGGGCCATAAGTGCCAAAGGAGGAGTATTGTATGCGCCTGGAGATTTACGTGGGGCACCACTGTTTGAACTGTGAGGAGGCATTGCTCATTGCTGAGCAGGCACGAGCGATTGAGGGAATCGAGGTGGTAGTCATTGATCTGGATCAATCGGGGCAAAGTGCCCCGCCACGGGTGATAGCTGTGCCTACATATGTGCTGGATGGCAAGGTGGTCTCGCTGGGCAACCCGGCCCGCGATACCTTTCTCGCACTATTACACCAGCCTCAGCAGGAGCGTGCCTCATGATGATGCATCGCCCTTTTGATTTTCTGCACAAAGCACGCGGAGCGACACCTTCCACTGGAGCAGCCATGACACAACAGAAGCAGCGCTATTTGCTCACAATGGACATTTTTCGTGATCTGGAGCCGGAGGTCATGCAGCGCCTAGTGCAGCAAACGGAGATGCGCACTTGCCGCAAAGGGCAGATTCTCTACGCGCAGGAGGATCGGGCCGAAGTGCTATTCTTACTCAAGCGAGGGCGTGTCCACATCTACCGTCTCACGCCTTCCGGCAAACGCCTGGAACTGGCCATTGTCGAGCCTGGCACCTTCTTTGGTGAAATGCCCCTGCTGGGTGAATCGCTACGCCATGCCTACGCCGAAGTAGCGGAAGATGCGCTCGTCTGTGTGATGAGTCGCTCCGATATAGAGCGGTTGATGCGCGATCATCCACAGGTTGCCTTGCGTATGATTGAGACATTAGGGAAGCGACTGGCCTTCTGTGAGGCGCGATTGGAAGAGATGGCCTATCGTAGTGTACCGGCGCGCCTTGCCGCCATTCTCCTGCGGCTGAGCAACGAGATGCCAGGCACGGAACTGCGCATCACCCACCAGGAGGTAGGTGACCTGATCGGTGCCTTGCGCGAATCGGTCACAAAGGTCCTCGATGACTTTCAACGCGCCGGGCTGGTCGAACTATGTCGTGGGCGCATTATCATCCGCGATGTGGTTGGACTAAGGGCATACTTAGGAGAATAAAACGTACTCTTGAGGGAAACGAGCGCACATCAACTGTACATAGCATGTGGTAAAAAACATGTTCACATGAACGTGAGAGAAGCGAAAATCAGGCCGTAGGATTTATCCTTTGTGTGGAAAGACTGTGCTTTCCACAGATGCGTACTAACACTAAGAGGAAGTGTAAGAACCGGAGGCCACGATGAGAGTTTCAGACCCGATGCCTGCAACATGCTATTCTGCACTCCTGATTCTTGATGCAGACCAGCAACGAGCGCAGGCGGCAGCACGTGTATTCACACTCTCTGATTATCAGCCAATCGTCGCAACCTCTCCTTACCAGGCATGGCAACGTCTCCTGCAGGCACAATGGCAGGTACCTGTCCTCTTAGTGGGGCAGATTGCAGACCAGGACCGTCCCGCACTCTCTCACCTCCTCCAACGCATGGCAGCACAACGCGGGCAGGAAATCTCCGTCATTCCTCTCCCAAAAGATATTCCGCCTATCATTCCCTTGCGGACTCTTGTTCTCCCGAAACTTGTGACGACAGTGGATACCCTCTGCGCAGTCACACGGCCTCAAAGCGCAGCACCATCCTCATTGGTTATAGACCTTTTACCACAGTATGGTTTTTCCCCACGTGTCTCGCAGATGCACCGGTCACGCGACGATCACTTTCGGCACCTTCTCAGTGCCGCTCGAACAGTTATCGGTACGGAGCAATGGAAAACGTTGCTGATGGATGTTGGACTGGCTCACTACTGCGATGAGCAAAGCTGGCCTCCTGATGATACAGAACATGCTATTCCCGCAGCAGAGATCACGTGTCTGCACCAGGCAGTTGCTCGTTCATCTCCTACCAATGCAGTCGCACAAGTGCGTCGTTGGAGCGACCTCGTAATGTAGACTTTTCTACAGCAGCGTTCATTGTTCTCACTTAGGGAGATCGCCTTCAATACACTGCCCGAAGAGCGCTTGCTTCAAGGTATGCTGAACAGATTCACGCGCACAATGGATGAGATACGCGGTGAACCCTTACACCGATGGATAGCACGACGGAATGGGAATTACTGGCTCGTCCATTATAGCAACCTCTATGTCTTTGGACGAACGTATCGCAGTACTCCCGTGCGTCATGTCTGGCTAGCTGCCATAGAAGCATTGCTTGCCCTGATCCATTGTGAGCAAACATGGAAAGTAAGTGAAAAAGAGTGTAGCTGCCAAACGCAGAGCGGTCATTGCCTTTTTGAACTGAAGCGTCGAAATCTTGCTTAGTCGGCACCAGAATAATGCGAACCAAAGACAACTCTTGCCCGGTGTCGTCAAAAAACTGCCGATGCAACTCTTGAGAATGCGCCAGGCGAGAACCAACGATAAGCTGTAAAGCCGTTTCTCAAGCTCGTCGATGTCAAATGCCTGAGAAGAAAAGAGGAGAACATACCTTATCGATGGGGCCAAAAACCGGCGTGCAATCGCCTCAGCCTTCGTTAGAAACATCGCTCAGTTGTAGCACCAGGCGACAGAAGTGCAGCAAGGCCGAGGCAGATTCCAGATAGGTTTCGTCACTTCTCGCGGCCTGCTGGGAGCCGGAGGAACGGCGGCGTAACGCACGCAGCACGATCATCACATCCTCTTTTAAGGAGGCATCCAGGTCGCCACTCTGCATCAGGCGAACCACCTGGCTAACGATGGAATCGACCTCGTAGCGCATCAGTTCAAGGTCTTGCATCCAGAGATTATCGGCTTCGCGCTCTATCTCCTCGATATCGTCAAGCCCCTCCAGCTCTTCAAGCAGCCACGCTTCCGCCTCATCCTCATTCTTTTCACTATCGTCGTCGTTCTCTTGCAAGGCATCCCAATGGATGGCCTCGGCGATTTGTTCATCCCATCCGGGGTGATGCCGTGTTGGTTTGCGCAGTGGGCGGCGATGTGGCGCAGGTTGTTCCTGTTCTACCCCTAATGTGTGCAGGATATTTGCCAGCTCTTCTTCCCAGCCAGCCATAGAACACCTCCTGATGAAATAACTATCATTCACGATCCGAGCCGGATGCGTAGCTTCGCGCACCGGAAACCCCCTCATTCCTGATGCCTGTGCAGAAGCGCTTCTCAATGCCGAAACCTTTAGGGCAAGTGTAACACAGCGTATCAAGCTTGTAAATGGCCTGATGGTTCTTGAACCCGCTATTCTCTCGCCACCACATCCAATATCTCCGGCACACGCTGAGCCAGGCGTGGTGCGACTAGCAAAGTTACAACATAATAGAAAGCGGCACCATAGATGATGGAGAGTGGAATAGAAAGTGTCCAGAGCCAGAGCAGGTTGAAGTAGATCGGTAGCGCCAGCGCGAGAGCGACCGGCAGCAAGACGATGCCAGTTACCAGCAGGGCGACCAGCGACATGACCGCGCGCAAGCAACCGGCCTCAGATGACAGGTTAGAGCCGGTTTGAAAGCCACGACGCGCCTGGCGAACACGCATGGGGAAGTAAACCGAGGTGAAATTGCCGCAGCCCATGATAATGCAGATGCCCGCGATGCCGACCGCCAGGGCCGGTAACACAAAATTCCAGCCATGTGAAACTACCGCCGCCAGTATAATGAGCAATACATCCTCTACCATACCTGCCACAAAGACCACCAGATTCTTGCCCCACAGGATATAACGTGGCTCGACCGGGAACAGGAAGAGCGTGGTCAGGCTCTGGCGCTCCATGCCAAACATATTGCTGCTGAGCGAATAGAGCGAGAGCAGCGCATAAACTGGAGCCACTAACACGACCCAACCGCCAATGCTCTCCGTGCGGTTGAAATTGACTACTGTAATGAAAATCAACACAATAATCGAGATTAACGACTGAAAGAGCAGCGCCTGAAGTTGTGGGTCGCGCCGGAAGTAGCGCAGGTCTTTGAGCGCGATGGCCGTGACTTGCGGTGGCAGTAGAGACCTGCCTGCTGCTGTAGCGGTTGAAACGGGGGCATTAGACGCAGAGGACGTTGCCCCCCTTGTTCGTCGCTTCGCTGCGCGCACCGTCCCGCCGCTCAGGTCCGAGGTCAGGGCGCGCTCAACGACCAATTGCCACAGGTAAAGCAAGATTACGCTGATGACCAGCAGCGCGCCCAGCCAGACAAAGCTCAGGCCCCAGTTGCCGATAGACGCCTGCTGAATGGCGCGCGCGGCCATACCGGGAGGCAACCATTGCAGATAGGGCGAGACTTTCAACGTCCGCAAGCCGTGCATGAAGCCACCATTGGTCACACCTAAGGCGTGAAACACAAGCTGCTGGATAAGATAGCAGGAAGAAGAGAATAAGGCAATGATAATAATACTCAGGTCGCGGAAACGTCGGCTCTGCAAGGTGCGCATCAGCAACGCCAGTACCAGTTGGCTGGCGCTGATAATCTGCACATAAAAGATGAGCATACAGAGCAGGGCCATCAGTGTGAGCGGCAACGAAAAGGACCAGCCTGCAACAACCGCCGCAAAGACGAGCAGCAGGCCCAGCGTGGGCACGTCCAGCAGGCTCGATAGCACCAGACTACTCATCAGTTCGGCGCGTGTGAGTGGAAATAACGTGAGTTTGGAGAGATCCAGTCCCTCGTTCACAGTAAATTCCAGCAGTGGCAAGACAATCCAGAGCAAGTAGATGCCCGTCAGCACCAGGAACAGTATCTCGCTATTAATGGGAGCGGGCAGGTAACGATAGGCAAAGTAGGTGCCAACAGCAATGCTACCGATGAAGGGCAAACCAAAGAGGGCCAGAAAGATCAGGCCAATGATGCGGCCCCAGTTGGTCTTGCCACCACTGCTCATAAAGCTGCGTAACAACATTTTCCAGCGCAGCCAGAAGAGCCAGCGCAATTTATCCGCGTGTATGACCATTGCACGCCATCCTATTCTGTTTCCAGCCAGCTCAGATTGTGGCTCTCATTCTGCACACCAATGACGTTCATGAAGATGTCTTCCAGGCTGGCGTCGCCACTACCGGCCCGCGCGCGCAACTCCTGGAGCGTTCCCTCTGCCACCAGCATACCTTGATTGATGATGCCCACACGTGTACAGAGGCGCTCAACTACCTCCATGATATGGGACGAGAAGAAGATGGTTGTGCCGCGCCGTGTCAGATCATGCAAGATGTCACGGATGACGCGCGAACTGACCGGATCGATGCCCTCGAACGGCTCATCCAGGAAGAGTACCTGCGGGCGATGTATGATCGCTGCCGCCAGCGCCACCTTCTTGCGCATGCCGACCGAATAGTCCACAATCAGCTTCTCAGCATCATCCTCCAACCCCAGCACGTGCAACAGTTCATCGGTGCGCCGCTTGATGTCGGCCCGCCCCACGCCATACATATGGGCCGAGAAGGTAATAAACTCGCGCCCGGAGAGCCGCTCATAGAGCGTGAGATACTCCGGCAAGACCCCCATCAGGGCCTTCGCGCGTATCGGCTCGCGCCAGACATCCACTCCGCCGACCCAGACCGTGCCAGAGGTCGGGCGCAGCAGGCCGGTCATCATCTTAATCGTGGTCGATTTGCCCGCCCCGTTTGGTCCCAGGAAACCAAAAAACTCGCCGCTACGCACCGCCAGATTAAGGTGGCTTACCGCAACCTTCTGTCCAAAGGTGCGCCCAAGCTCGCGTGTCACAACCGCATACGATATCGCCTGCTCGCCATATGGCATCCCATGTCCGTCATAGCCACTCTGAGGTACGCCAGAAGATGTTGGCGACACATTCTGCTCTGGAAAAGAGGCCATTACTCTATCATCCTTTTTCATAACATTATAGCTATCTGCTATAGCAAATATAACATATAGCTATTTCACACGTCAACCTTTCCCTGGTAGAGATAGACGAAAAAGGGCATGAGTATTCCAAAAAAGAGAGAACGACGAAGTGCCCGTGCGAGCGCTTTGTCGTTCTCTCTTTTTTGGAATACTGCTTAATTCATCCATGCTCCGGGGCCATTTTCGCGGATGCGCACGCCGCCATTGCGCTCACGAATGACCTTTGCGTCGGCTTGCATGCGCGCGCCGAGGTCGGAGAACGAGGTGCGATGCCAGTAGGCAGCGGGAAACAGGCCGAGGCCAATGGCCAGCGTGGCCCCGATTTCCGCGCGGTCGAAGGGCAATCCCGGCGGGAGATGATAAGGTACGTGCATGATGACGCCGGTATGCAAAAAGAGTGCAAACAGGAAAATCGCCATTTCTACAATACAAATAGCATAATAGGAGAGAACCTCCCGCAGACTATTTTTGCGAAAGAGGAGTGCCAGCCCGATATTGAGCAGGCACAACCCTCCGGTGACCCAGAGTGTGATTGTGACAAGATCAACCGTAAGCCAGCCGATGACCGTGAGCGCCACATGTGTGACATTCATAGCAGCAAGCACAGAGAAGCCGAGCGCGTGTATCACCAATACCTCCAGCTATGCCCCTTGTGGGCCTTTAATGATAGGTCAGAATAAGATTCGAGAAGGCCACCTCGGTACCATCCCAATTTACCAGCATACCAATCTGGCCGCTCTGGAACGAATCGTCCTTCGTCGTGCCAATCTTCTTGCCATTGACAATAAATGTATATTGCGATCCCTGAATAACGACGCTAAAAGTATTGCGACCAGCCGCGCCGTGCCCATAGTGATATTCTTTGCCGAAGGGTGTGGACCAGAGCTTCGTCCAGGGATTGACACTGGGGCCATAGCTATCGTCGTACTTCCAGAACTGGTATTCGCCGCCGGGCGTATTGGCAACATCAAAGGTATAAAACGTCGTCCAGGATTTGCCATTCTGGTTATGCGTGGTCAGGCGAAACACCATGCCAAATTGATTATTAATTGTTGTGTCATCGCCCTTGATCTCTTCCATCGTCAGCGTATAGACGAACGACGTTGGCAATTTTTCTTCCGGTGGCAACAGTGCCAGCGCACTCGATTGTGCATTGGTATCCGTAATATGATAGGCTCCATCCTTAAAAGCGTAGGTCTGTGGGCCGGTACTGTTGGTGGAGACCGGCCAGTCATGAATATTCCGGTTGAGCGGATCGGTCAGAATGATATTCATGGTAGCCTCTGCTGTTGCCTGCGCGGCAGCCGTCGCGGCCAGATTCGGCGTTGGTTTCGCGCTCAGGTGAGGCGTCGCCGTGTGACTGCGCGCCAGCAGGAAGATGCCGGATGTAAAGAGCAAGATCACCACCAGACCGACCACCGCTGCCAGCTTGAGATTGTTTTTGAGATAATCAATATAATTCTTGCCATGCTGGATGACATCCGACTGTGTAAGTGAAGTGGGTGGGAGTGGGGATGCGGATGTCAATGGCGATGACGGCATACGCAGCAGGCCGGTCACATAACGCCCAGGCTGACCGGCGACCGGCACTTTGACAATTTTCGCCGACTGCGTGAGACGCAACGTCGTGGTCATACCCTGCCCAGGGCTGGCATTAACACCGGCCATAGTCAGAGAGGTAGTTGTGTTCATGCCACCGGTCACGATTTGCCCTTGCGCGCGTTGTCCATATTGAGCGGGTAAGCCCTGTTGCTGGGGCGCACCGCCTGTTTGTGTTGTGATAGTAGCGGGCGCAGGAGACACAGGACTCAATGGTAGAGGTGAAAAGGGATTACCTCTGCCTTTTCCCCCTGGGAATGGTACCTGGGGTGTAGTCGGTAGCGTTCCAACTGACGAACTCTGTTGCTGGAATGATGTAGCATCCTGTGCCTCTTGTGCCACTGCCACATCTTCATTCGCAGGTTCCAGCAGAGTAGCCGGGCGGAGCAGCCCACCATGCCGTCCTAACAAGCCACGAGATGGGGAAAGAGGCATATTGTCCTTCGTAGCCGGGGCAACAGGTGCAGTCTTCGGTGCGAACGATGAAGCTGCCATTGGGAAAGCAAACTGCGGCACTTGCAGTCCATCAGCCTGAGTTGCTGGTGAAGACATCGGCGTCGGTAGCGGCCCCGGCATCAGCAGGTTGGTAAACGAAGGTAACGTCATCTTTGTCTGGGCCACAATGTCATTGTTCGGCGCGCTCTCTCCCAACATCGACTCAGAGGGCAACATGCTGGGAGCCGCCAGGGCCGGAGCAACCAGACGACTGGGCCGCCCAACATGTCCGGCCCCGACAACGACGGCGGTGCGCGGCACCGTCTGCTCGCTACCCTCTGCCACCGCCTGCTCCTGAGCAGGGGCAGCGCTATGCTGCCAGATCGGATTGAACAGACCACGTGGCTTCATAAATTGCGCTCCGCCACCGACAGCCGGCACGTTCGCGGTAAAGCCACGCGCTATTTCATCACCCAGCACAATACCGGCTGCAAATAAGGCCAGTCGAAACGCTCCTGCCATCTCCTGCGCGCTCTGATAGCGATCATCGGGCCGTTTCGATAGAGCGCGCATAATAATTTGCTCGGCCTCGACAGGCAAGTCGGGCCGCAATGCGCGCGGCGAAGGGGGCGGCATATGCAGATGTTGCATGGCCACCTGCATAGGTAGATCACCTTTAAAGGGTACCTCTCCCACTACCATTTGATAGAGAATCACGCCAAGCGAATAGATATCGGCGCGCGCATCAACATCGCGCCCGATGACCTGCTCCGGGGCCATGTAGTCCGGCGTACCCAGTGGCATGCCCACCTTTGTCAAAGGAGCGTTCGCACCTGGCTCTTCGGACATCAACTTGACCAACCCAAAATCGCTCAATAGCAGACGTTTCTCAGGTGTTATAAGGATATTGGCCGGTTTTACATCACGATGGATCACGCCACGAGCGTGCGCTGCGTCCAGCGCCGCCGCCAACTGTTCCAGGTAACTGACGATCTTTGTCCAGGGCAAGCGTTTCTCGCGCTCCAGTTCATCGCGCAACGTGCCCCCGCTGATATAGGGCATAACCAGGTAAGCCAGCCCATCACGCTCGCCGTACTCATGCACCGGCAGAATATTAGGATGATCGAGTGAAGCAGCCGCATCGGTTTCTCGCCTGAAACGCTCCAGAAATGCCACCTGCTGTTCAGGTTTTAATTGCATCATCGGCAGCAGCACTTTGACGGCCACCTGGCGACGCGGGCGCGACTGTTGAGCTAAAAATACCGCCCCCATGCCGCCCTGGCCGATCAATGCTTGCAGTGTACAGGTCCCCAACACTGTACCAATTAATGCTTCTGCATTCATGCGACTTTCCCCTCTTCAATGGTTCGCAACAGGCTCCTGGTGCATTTCCGCCTGACCTTCCTGGGTTTGTGTTTATACTCTTCCCATGAGGTGACAGTAGAAGCCAGCCCTTTCCCTAAACCTGCCTGGGATTGAAAAAAACTAGTTTCTCGTGAGCAGCAGGTTCTTAAATGCTACTTCCGTGCCGTTCAGATTGACAATCATTCCGATGGTACCGCTTTTCAGCGCGCTATCCTGCACCGTTTTAATGACTGTACCGTTGACCACAAAGGTGAAATTGCTGCCGTTGGCATCAATCTTCACAGTATTTACGTTCTGCGGGCCTTGCCCCTGATGAAACTCTGTGCCAAAGGGCTGATGCCATAGCTCCGTCCAGGGTGATGACTGGCTGCTATCATATTTCCAGAACTGATATTCGCCGCCTTTCGTATTCACAACCTCAAAGCTGTAGAACGTTGTCACCATTTTACCGTTCTGCTTGCTCTGGCTGAAACGGATAATCATGCCGAAGGAATTGACGGCTGACGTATCGTCGCCTTTGATCTCTTCCATCGTCAACGTATAGCCCAGCGGGCCGGTAAAGTTCTCGCCTTGCAGAACGGTCGCGCGTCCACTATCGCCAATATCGGTGATATGATAGGCACCATCTTTGAAGGCATACACGTTGGGCGGCGTCGTTAGCCAGCCATGAATATTCGTAGATAGCGGATCATAGAGGATGATATTGGCCTGTGCCGTGGCAGTCGCACGCGCGATAGCGGTCGCCTGCGCATTGGGCGTACTCATCGCCACCGGCTGGCGCGACTGCGTCATCGTAGGATGGTCGGCATGCGTTCTGAAGAACCAGACCGCACCGGCCATAGACGCCAGGAGCAGGCAGACCAGGATAGCTGCCATGACACGCGCCCATAGCTTCATCTCCGGCTTTTTCATTTCCTGCTGCACCGGCGTTGTCACGGGCAGCAGGCCGGTCACGAACTGTCCTGGCTGGCCCGCCACCGGCACCTGCACCACCTTGACCGGGCTACTCAACTTTACCGTATTGCGCCGTAAGCCGGATGTTCCGCCCGGCTGGCCCGCCACCGGCAGTGCTGCTGACGTGGTACCCAGCACCGGCGACATCTGCCGTTCCACCACTGGTAGCGTCGCGGAGTGCTTTTCTGTCGAGGAGGCCGACTCAACCGCCACCGCGTCGTCAATTTGTGCCTGCTTCACGGCGTTCATAGTCGCCGCAGTGTTCGTAGCACTAGTCGCGTTGGTGGCATAAACTGTCGGAAGAACACCGGTGCCCACTTGCGGAAATTTACCGGTGCGCGAGAGCAGGCCACCGGTGCGCGTCACCGGCTCCGGCATCTGCGCCGTCGGCACCAGCGCAGGTACGCGACCGGTTGCCCGACTTAACAGGCCACCACCTTCGCCTCGTTTGGTCTTGAGCGTCGGCAACGCCGAGGTAGGAAGCGCCAGCTCCTCTTCGGGCTGCACCGCTTGCAACTGGCTATTCGTAATCTTGAGCAACTGTTCTTCATCAATGCCACTATAGAGCGCAATGCCGGTACCAATGAGAGAGGCCCGAAAGGCATCAGCCAGTTCCTTCCCGCTTTGATAGCGCATGGCCGGACGTTTGGCCAGCGCACGCAAAATCACCTGCTCGGTAGCTACCGGCAAGTCGGGCCGCAGCATCTGTGGGGAGGGTGGTGGGATCTGAAGATGCTGCGCGGCAATCTGCATAGGCGTCTCACCCTGGAACGGCGTTGTACCCGTCACCATCTGATAGAGGATCACGCCCAGCGAATAGAGATCAGCGCGTCCATCGACCCCCTCGCCGATCACCTGCTCCGGTGCCATGTAGTCCGGCGTACCCACCGGCACACCGACGCCCGTCAGGCGTGCCTGCGGAGCCTGCCCCTCGGCCACAATCTTCACGAGGCCAAAATCTGTTAAGAGCAGACGCCCCTCTGGCGTCATCAAAATATTAGCGGGCTTAATGTCACGATGGACGACGCCATGCTCATGCGCGAAATCCAGGGCTGCCGCAATCTGATCCAGATAGCGCACAACTTTGTCGAAGGGTAGCGTCCCCAGGCGTTCCATCTCGTCGCGCAGCGTACCCCCACTGATATAGGGCATGACCAGGTAGGCTAGCCCCTCGCGTTCGCCATACTCATACACCGGCACGATATTAGGATGTTCAAGCGAAGCTGCCGCATCCGTTTCGCGCCGAAAACGTTCCAGGAACGCGGCTAATTGATCAGGTCTGAGCGGTGTCATCGGCATCAGTACCTTGACAGCGACTTGACGACGTGGGCGCGATTGTTGTGCCAGATAGACGGCTCCCATTCCCCCTTGCCCGATCAACCGTTGCAATGTACAGGTGCCAAGCACCGTTCCAATCAATGCTTCTGCGTTCATGAACCTACCTCTTTATATTTGTGCTGACGTATCCGCGTCTATGCATCCCGTCGCCATCTCTTCCCAGGCCCTTTTAAGAGAGTGTTACACTTGTACATCTTAGTCAACTTCCTTCATTCTGGCAATGCATTAGCCGTGCGGACATGACCATAGTAATGTTCGCGGTTAAGGTAGAGTCGGCACGGCATCCACGAGGAATGCCTTACAATGATACGCGCCAGCAAGTGCCTTGCAGGCACGCTGCCCCTCTTTGCAATAAACGGAACCCAAACGCACTTTACTCCGTATATCTTCATGGCAACCCTTTCCGAGAACCCTTGCTTTTCACTAACACCCACCCCATGCCGTAGCGGCACAATGACGAACATGAACAATCAAACTCAGAGCTATCCTTTTCGGTAGAGACAGGGAAATTCATTATTAACAGGGAGTATTTATAATGAACGAGCGACAGAAACAAACAGAAGAAAATTTGACGCCACGCGAAGCCCTCTTACGGGAACTCGCGCTCCGTCTCACCATTTATCCTGCCGATCCCTTCGCCCAGGACCCACAACTCTATCCAGAGCAATTGCCACCTGGTTTGAACACGCTCCTTCCTTTGCCGGAGGGGTGCCGCCTGCTTGGCTCGCTGGTACGCAGTCCTGAACAGATTACGATTGTACTGGATGCTCTCCAGCCGCCAGAGCAAGTACTGGCCTTCTATCGAGAGCAGATGAAAGCATCGGGCTGGCAGGAGCTTGACGAGACGATGCGCCCGTTCATGCATGGCTTTACGCATACCAATATGCGCGGTTCCGGGCCTGGTAATGCCCTCACTCTCTGCCAGGGGCAGGGCAATCGCAGCATATTTATCCAGGCTTTTATGGGCACCGGCTCCCGCACCGATGTACGCATCAACCTGAACAGCGGAGCGCATTCTCCCTGTAACCAGCGGCAGCGGCGCATGAGGCATATGCATCCTATGCGCGAGGTTCTTCCGCTTCTCGTACCACCACAGGGGACACGCCAGCAACCGGGAGGGGGCGGTGGGAACGACGATAGGTGGTACTCCACCGCATCCTTAATTTCAACCCTGGACGTACAGCAATTGGCCGACCACTATCAGCGTCAACTGGAAGCAGCAGGCTGGAAATATGAGGCGAAGGGCGGCGATCAGCAGATGGCATGGAGTACCTGGACATTCACAGATGAAGACCAGCAGTCCATGCGCGGTCTGTTCTTGATAGTGAAAACTCCTGGACGCGAACAAGAAAACTTCTTGTACGTCCAGGCACAAACAGATACAGGTGAAGGTCAAGGCGGACAGACAAGCACAAGCTGGCTCACCCTCTCGTCATAGGAACAAAATTGATCGCGCGCCTGACGTGATCAATCCTGTTCCTACGGGAGTGAACTGAACATGTGGCAGTTATAGCGTACTGCGCGCTGTAGATCGGAGAGACGGATATGCTCGTTGGGCGCATGCGCTCCACTATCCCAGTAGCTGGGGTTTCCTGGCGCGGAAAGCCCTGGTACGCCAACGTGGCGGCGCAAGGCACCCAGCAAGGGTAGTGTGCCGCCGATGATGGGCGAGATAGAAGGTTTGCGCTCCGAATAGCTGCTGGCGATGGCGAGCATACGCTGAACAAACGGGTCATCCATCGGCGTCACAACCGGCTCGGCGGCTCCCAGGCAGGTAACTTGAATATCACCGTAGCCCTGCTCCGCCAGGTAGGCTTTGAGCTTCGCCAGAATATCGTGTGGGTCTTGCCTGGGCACCAGACGGAAATCCATTTTCGCCATCGCCTTCGCAGGCAACACTGTCTTCACACCCTCACCGGTATAGCCACTATACAGACCGGCAATATTGCTGGTGGGTGTAACGGCAGCCTGCTCACGCAATGCCTGACCGCGCAAGCCACCCAGAAACTGCTTAACCTGGTAGCGCTCCATCATTTGCGCATCGCTATCGTTCTGATCGGCAATGGCGGCCTTCTGCTCTTCGCTGAGCGGCACTACAGCATCATAAAAGCCGGGAATGCGCACATGACCATCGGGCGTGCGCAAACTCGCCAGCGCCTGTACCAGCTTCCAGGCCGCGCTGGGCAGCATAGCAGCCGTGCCGGAATGGGCATCAACGGCCATTTCCTGAATATCAAACTGCACATAGAGCAGCCCTTTGGTGCCCAGGTTCAGCGTCGGGCGATCTGTGGCATCGAAGCCAGCCCCCTCCCACAGACAACCATCGGCCTTGAGCAGTTCAGCGTATTTCTCAGCAATCGCCTCAAAGTGCGGACTGCCGACCTCCTCTTCGCCCTCGATAATCCAGCGCAGTGTGATGGGCAGTTCGCCATTAGTAGCACGCAAGGCACGAATTGCAGCTAAACGCGCGGCAATCTCGCCCTTATTATCTGCGACCCCGCGCGCATAGAGCTTACCATCGCGCACCGTCGGCTCAAAGGCTGGTGAGTGCCATAACTCCAACGGCTCGGCAGGCTGCACATCGTAGTGGTTATAGAGCAACAGCGTATAAGAGCTGCTCCCGCGCAATTCACCATACACGGCGGGCGGCGCTCCCTCCACGACAAGCTGCCGGGCGGTGAAACCGGCGTCACGCAGCAACGACTCTACCAGATTCGCCATCTCCGCAATGCCTACGCATTGTGCGGCAATGCTCGGCTGACGACACAGCCGCTCCAGTATCTCCTGCGCCTCGTTTACATGGTCTGCAAAATATGATGATAGTGCATCATTATTATGAGACATAAATACATTTCCTCCCTTACATGAAGTACTAAATTTTAATAATCGAAATCGGCCATCTCGTAGGGGCGTGATTCATCACGCCCTGCTCCCCCATCGCTCCCTTCTCAGGGCGTGATTCATCACTCCTCCTCGCCCCTCACTCCCCTCCTGCCTCGTCGCTCCCTTCTCAGGGCGTGATTCATCACTCCTCCTCGCCCTCCACTCCCCTCCTGCCTCGTCGCTCCCTTCTCAGGGCGTGATTCATCACTCCTCCTCGCCCCTCACTCCCCTCCTGCCTCGTCGCTCCCTTCTCAGGGCGTGATGAATCACGCCCCTACGGGACGGGGTTTCGGGTGAAAAAAATTCATTATGATGTCCACGGACCTATGGCGTGTGCTATAACTTTTGCAGGAAGCGGGCGACTGTGCGCATACCCTTGTAATACTGATCGAGCGAGAACTTTTCGTTGGGCGCGTGCAGATTGTCATCGGGCAGACCGAAGCCCATTAGCACAACTGGAACATGTAGTATGCTGCTGAAGAGGGCCGCGATAGGAATGGAACCACCCTCGCGCAAGAAGACTGGCGCTTTGCCATATATCTCCTGTAAAGCTGCTGAGGCAGCAGCTATTGCCGGACTCCCGGTTTCGACCAGCACGCCCTCGCCGCTATGGATAAGGCGTACCGTAACCTGAACACCCGCCGGAGCATATTCTTTAACGGCGTGTTCAAAGAGCGGATAGACCTCACCGGCTGTCAGGTCAGCGGGCAGGCGCATGCTGATCTTGGCTTTGGCAACAGCGGGAATGACCGTTTTGGCCCCCTCGCCCGTGAAGCCGCCCGCGATACCATGCACCTCTAGCGTGGGACGCGCCCAGATGCGCTCCAGGGGTGGATACTCGTTCTCGCCAGAAAATTGCGTAATGCCCATCTCTTTCAGCAGCGACTCGTTGATATGCAGCGGGTCATCCTGCCAGAACCTCTTCTCCGCTTCGGTCGGCTGGCGCAACTTATCGTACAGGCCGGGAATGTGAATATGCCCATCGGCATCCTTGAGGCGGCTGATGATGATAGCGAGCGCGTGCAGTGGATTGGGAGCCACGCCGCCATAGGAGCCGGAGTGCAGATCGTGTTGCGCCCCCCGTACTTCGACCTCAGTGTAAATAATGCCCCGCAGGCCGGTAATAATAGCGGGCGTGTCTTTTGAGGGCATATGCGTGTCACAGATAAGGGCCACATCACAGGGCAGGCGCTCAGGATAGGTTCTAACATACTGCTCGATGGACTCGCCGCCCGCTTCTTCCTCGCCCTCTATCAGCACGCGCACATTGACCGGCAGCGTGCCCTCAGCCATCAGCAAGGACTCCAGAGCCTTGAAGACGAGCATGGTCTGGCCCTTGTCATCACAAGCCCCGCGCGCGTAGATGTTGCCATTGCGCACATCCGGCTCGAACGGCGGCGTCTGCCACAGATCGATGGGATCGACGGGCTGCACGTCGTAGTGTCCATAGATCAACACGGTCGGCTTGCCTGGGGCCTTGAGCCATTCGCCATATACCAGAGGATGGCCCTTTGTGGCAATGATCTCTACCGCCGCGAAACCGAGGCGACGCAACTGCCCGGCGGCATATTCTGCCGCGCGACGAATGTCATCGGCATGTTCCGGCAAAGTGCTGATGCTGGGAATACGCAACCAGTTCTTGAGGTCTTCGAGAAAACGTTCTTCGTTCTGCGCAATATAGGTGTCAACTTGTGTCATAGCCAAAAATCCTTTCTGTAAGTGGATACAGTTATCGTAGCAGGATGTTTGGAGGATGTCCAGGGTGAATGCCTCCTATCGCGGATACCGGCTCTCTATCCGTAGGGGCGTCATTCATGACGCCCTTGCAGCCCATCTATCCGCGCACAGGGCGTCCTTCATAACGCCCTTGCAGCCCGTCGATCCGCGCACAGGGCGTCCTTCATAACGCCCTTGCAGCCCATCTATCCGCGCACAGGGCGTCCTTCATGACGCCCTTGCAGCCCATCTATCCGCGCACAGGGCGTCCTTCATAACGCCCTTGCAGCCCATCTATCCGCGCACAGGGCGTCCTTCATGACGCCCTTGCAGCCCATCTATCCGCGCACAGGGCGTCATTCATAACGCCCGTGCAGCCCATCTATCCGCGCACAGGGCGTCCTTCATAACGCCCTTGCAGCCCATCTATCCGCGCACAGGGCGTCCTTCATAACGCCCGTGCAGCCCGTCGATCCGCGCACAGGGCGTCATGAATGACGCCCCTACACCCATTTCCCCCGGAAGGATGGAGAGCCGGATACCCTGCCTTGTGCAAATTCGCCTTTTAGGATGTATAATGAAGTGTTAGCAAACAAACGTACTTCATAGCAGCATAGCGGCAGCCTGCTTATTTCATAAGGAGAACATTTTGTCATTAAAGCGCGTCACCGGAGCTTCGTCGTCATCGCGTCACATTGGTTCGTGGCTGCTGCTCATCCTGGCCAATATCCTCTGGGCCAGCAGCTACAGCGCCGCCAAATTTGTGTTACGCGATACCTCTGTCATTATGATGAATAGCCTGCGCATGATTCTCTCGGCATTGATCTTGCTGCCCATCCTCATCGCAGGTCGAAAACAGATGCACTTGACGCGCCATGACCTGCCGCAACTGGCACTGCTGGCCCTTATCGGCTTCGTCATCAATAAGATGCTGGAGTTCGGCGGCCTGTCGCTGACCACCGCCTCGGATGTCGCACTCCTGATTAGTGGCGAGTCGATTTTTACTGCTGCTTTCTCCTGGCTACTGCTGCGCGAACGAGTCAGGCCGCTCACCGTCTGCGCGCTGGTGGCCGGTTTTGCAGGCGTGTACCTGATTATCGAGCGCAGCCTGCTGCCAACACTGCCGAGTGGAGGCGGCGTATGGCGCATGGCCGGTGATCTGCTAGTCGTGCTGGCATTAGCCTTTGAGGCCCTCTACACTGTGCGGGGCAAAGCGCTCCTGATCAAGCATTCACCTCTGCTGATTACGGCAGCAGCCATCGTCGGCAGTACTGTCTTCTGGATTCCGCTGGCTGGCTGGAATATTCTAGTGCAGGGCTGGCATCCGCTGAGCCTGGCCGCCTGGCTGGGCATTGGCTGGCTGGCTATCGGCGTGACCGTTATCGCTTACCTGTCCTGGTTTCAGGGCCTGACAACGATTGAGGGTTCCGTCGCCGCCTCAACACTGTTCATTCAGCCGCTGCTGGGTACCCTGCTGGCCGTGATTCTGCTACACGACCAGCTCACCCCCCTCACGCTGGTGGGAGGAGCATTGATTATCGTTAGTGTCTACCTGATATCGCTCTCGTAAGGACGGAGAATACATAGAATAGATTATAGAGTAAGACGAGCAAGTGGACAGAACAGACGTGAGGCATTGCCCCTACTATGACACGGTACCGCTCTCGCTCGTCATCATTGTAGGGCATTCCTCTTATGGATGCCCTGCTTACTACGCAGGAGGAATAGCAATGGTAGAGCCGCGCAGTTCCTTCGTGGATACTGAGGCTATTCGTTTACACTACCTTGAGTGGGAAAACCAGCAGGCACGGGGAACAGAGAGTTTACAGGCAGGTGAGCAGGACATGAGCGATTCCGTGCCGATCATCTTGCTACATGGTTTGAACGCGACTGCTGACACCTGGCGGCTGGTCGCGCAGCGCCTGTGTCACTATCACCAGGTCATCGCCTTTGATCAACGCGGGCACGGCCTCAGTGATAAGCCGGAACGCGGATACGAGATGAAAACGGTAGCCGAGGATATTGTCAGTGGCATGGCGGCTCTAGGATTGGGCCAGGTCGTGCTGGTTGGGCATGGTTGGGGCGCGCGTATTGCTCTGATACTGGCCGCACACCATCCTGCGCTGGTCAGCCACCTGGTTCTGGTTGATTGCCCCCATATGGAGCCGCGCCACTGGCCGGGTATGACGCGCGAACTCTTCATCCGCGAGCGCTCCCCCCAGCAAAACTATGTCTCGCGCGCCGCCTATCTCGCCGCCTTCCGCGAGGAACTGCGCGACTGCTGGTCGCCCGCCGTCGAAGACATCGTACTTTCCTATGTGCGGGAATATCCTGATGGGCACCTGGAAGACCTGCTGCGACACGAACATCAGCGTCAGATCCGTGAGGCATTATGGGAAGATCGCGCGCTCCCTTACTATAGTAAGCTGACCTGCCCCGTCTTGCTGATACCGGCAGCAGACCAGCCACAACCGGGCGAGGAGCCGCCGAATCGGTTGGAGAACGCAGCAGAATTCGCCGCCGCTAAAGGCTACATCGCTGCCCAGGTGGCGCGTACCATTCCACGCTGCACCGTCCTCTGGATGCCCAATACCCTTCATGACATTCAGTTGCATCGTCCAGAGGTGCTTGTCGATGCCATCAACCATTTTGTGCGCTAACTAGCGAGCTGCTTTGGGCCGGGTCACGAGAGCCGCGATAATGCCCAGGACGGTGAGCACCGCGAACAGCAAGACGTGCGAAGGCTGGGGACTCATGGGTGGATTCTTGCCGCTCACCAGCACATGATAGACGCCGGGCAGGGCATAGTAAATGGCGAGAATAAGCGCGACTACGGCGAGAATGATACCGCCGAAAAAGACAGTTGGATTGTTTGACTTCATGGATTGCATAACCTTTCTGCTACAGCGCTGACAGACAGATGGCGAGAGCCGAGTACAATACGTCGGACTCTCGCCATCTTTGCGAGGTACACCTGTGTTACGCGGCCTTCGGCTTGCCCATGAACGCGCCCGCGCCACCGGCGACCGCCAGGATCACGCCGATGACTGCCAAGACGACTGCGGCATGTGGGAACAGGGTTACTGAGTGGACGAAGTGGAGAACCACGCCAATCAGCAGGATCACCACGCCAACACCGATGAGTGCATAATACAAGTTTTTCATCGAACCTACCTCATTCTATCTATCTATTGACAAATATACAGTTCCTGATACCAACTACCTGCCGTAACAGGTGGCAGCGTTCCGTATCAGGCATGGCACTTTGGCCTTTCCAAAGTGCCTCTAGTATACCAAACGTATGATCTCACCTGAGCAGGACATCGTTAGCGGAAATAGCCAGAACGGGCCATTATGCTCTGCCAGTGACAAAGAGCAGGACGAGGGCCAGGATGCCAGCGCCCCAGCAGTAGTAAGCAAAGGGATCGAGACGTCCCGTCTCGAAGTATTTCATCAAGAACTTCGTACTCAGGTAAGCGGCCACCCCCGCTATCACCATACCCAGTATCACGTACATTAATGTGCCCACCGATTGGCCAAACAACGCGGGCACTTCCAGCATAGCGGCGGCTCCGATCAGCGGCGTGCCGAGCAGGAACGAGTAACGCGCCGCATCTTCGTGTGTCATACGCACACCCAGCCCGGCCACGATGGTCATACCGGAGCGCGAGAAGCCGGGGATGAGCGCGAAGGACTGGAACAGACCAACGACAACCGCCTCTTTCCATGAAAGTGAAGAGAGCGGACGGAACTGCGCCTCGCGCTCCTTCGGCGTCAACGCATGGATTCTGGTCTCCGCGCGGCGACGCAATTGTTCACCGGCAAAGAGAACGGAGCCATTAACGACCAGAAAGGTAGCCGCGATAAGTGGTGAGGAGAACAACTTCTCCAGCGGACTCTTGAGCAGCACGCCCAGAATGCCTGCGGGCACACAGCCGATAATGATGAGCCAGCTCACCCATTCTTCCGTACCCGTCTTCACCTCGCCCTCCTTGATGCTATTGAAGAGGGTGAGTAGCACCTGCAACCAGTCGCGCCAGAAATAAATCACGAGCGCAATGCTGGTGCCGAGATGGAGCGCAACAATCAGAGGGAGAAAATTCTGATTGTGAATCAGATCGCCCCAGCCAATCAGACCTGGGATAATTACTGTATGGCCCAGGCTACTGATCGGAAACAGTTCTGTGATGCCCTGGAGCAGGGCAAGCACAAGTGTTTTCCAGATGTCAATGTTCAGATTCATGAAGAACTCACTTGTTATCGCATTTTGTACCGTTATTGCAAGTATTTTTGTTCATCTTGCTGGAACTCAGCATAGGTGGTAGCGTAGATAATATGCCCATCTTTCGTCGCCAGGAAGTAGAAGTAAGGGGTTCTGGGGGGAGCCGCCGCTGCTTCCATGCTGGCGAGGCCAGGGCTACAGATGGGCGTCGGAGGCAGACCCTTGTGCGTATAGGTATTCCAGGGACTGTTGGGGTCAATATTGCGGGCCGCATCGTTGAGCGGTGTCCAGTAGACAGTCGGCGGGGGTGCTGCATCCGTATCGCGTGCGTACTGCACGGTCGGGTCAGCGTCGAGAAAACCCGCCGTCTCATTGCCGGGGACAAACAGACGATTCCAGTAGACACTTGCCACCCCCGCCCGATCTTTATCATAGACCACCTCGCGCTCAACAATCGATGCCAGCGTAATCATCTGATAGAGATTCATTTGATGCTGCTGCGCCAAAGTGTCGAGATGATTTTGCTGGATGGTGCTTTCCATCGTCTGCAACATCATATCGATGACATCGCGCGCCGTTGCATTTACAGGTACCTCGTAGCTAGCCGGGAAGAGAAGTCCTTCCATGCTCTGACCCGCCGGAACCAGTTTTAAGATGGGATATTTCGCCGCATCAGGAAACGTGTTGATATGCTCAGTATACTGCAAAAATTGTTTCGCGTCGAATTTTGTCAGGCCGTTAGCAGGGTCGGCGAAACGCTGGGCCATCTGGGTCAAACGCCAGCCTTCAGGGATCACAACCCGCACCGCGTCCGGCTGCGCGTTCAGCAATACATCAATAATCTGGCTAATCGTCATCGATGTATTCAGATTTTTGTAGATGCCCGCCTCAAGACCGGTGTCGAGACCGCGTACACGCGCCCATAGGCGGAAGGCCAGCGCGTTACGAATCAGTCCCTTGTGTTGCAGGTCATCAGCGATCTGCGCCGTCGTTTCTCCTTTTGTGATCTCGATGGAAACCGTCTTACCGGGGCCAGTGGTCACAGGTTGAAAGATTGCCGATACGGTGTTCCAACCATACATTGCCAGCATAAAAATTAATAGACTCAGCAGCAAAACCGATATGATCGCAACTCGTGGCCCCGATGAGCGCATCAGTGTACTCCTTTTCTTACCTACTGTCTGCCCTGACTGCGCAAGTGATCCAGATACTCTTGCAAAAAAACAACGGCTGCCAGCGCGTCGATCTCTTGAGCGCGCCGTTTCTTTTTGCCGCGCGGTTGCCGTCGCTGAGCGGAGCCACGACGTCGTCCCTCTAGCTCCTGATCCCGTTGCATGAGCAAACGCTGCGCCTCTACCGTTGACAGGCGTTCATCCCAGAAAGTGATGGGCAGAGCAATATGCTGACGCAGGCGCTCTGTGAAATCTTGCACCCACGCTGCTTGAGCATGCAACTGACCATCCAGGCTGATCGGCAGACCAATGACCAGGCCCTCGGCCCCCGTTTCCTCGATTAAGCGTTGCAACTGCGTCCAGAGCTGCTGCTCGTCATGCGGAACCCGCAGCGTCGTATAGGGTGAAGCCAGGAAGCCACCGGCATCCGAAACTGCGACTCCGATTCTTGCCTTACCCACGTCCAGAGCCATCAAGCGCGCCATTGCTCATCTTTCATCCTTGCCTGGATACTCTATTCACTAGCATCAATCTATCTAACGAAGCACAACTATGCCGGTTCCATCAGCAAAGTAGAGATAGGAAACCTGGCACAAACACGGATTATCTCCCTTATCGGCCATCGGCACTCAGCAGGATAACATCTCATTTCGTTTTCGGCGTCCCTGTCGCCTGCGGAGTCGGCGTTGTGGTCGGCTGCATCGCTGGTGGCGTGCCGGGCACGAAAGTGACCTGAATACGCTGACCCCAGGGCAGCCAGGGCATGAAGGCCGGCGAGAGCTGGATCGAAACCTTCTGCACACCCGGCAGACCTTGCAGGATACTCACCGCATCGCTTTTCGAGCGCGTTGAGATCAAACTGCGTATCTGATTGACAGAGAACCGGGAGATAATTTTTCCGGTCGCATTGAAGGTCAGCGTGAGAGCGGTGGGCGTATCGCTCGTCTTTTTCACCTGACTCAATTGGATCGGGTACTGTGCAGTGACCACGACTTCGTATTGACCCTTGTAGGCTGGCGTGGCCTGAAGTTTGCTGTCGAGCAATGCCTGGGCCGCCTGCTGTAGCGCAAGACTACGGACGACCAGCAGTTTAACATCCAGGAACAGCCCCATTTTAAAGGTACCACTTTGCTCCATCTGATTGACCGGCGGGGCATCAACGACGCGCGTGGTCACGGTAGGTGTGCCAGCTATATCGCCGTCATGTACCTGCTGCTTTATCCACGAATCAACAGCCCCCTGTAGTTGTGCGCGTAGAGTATTTTCTACTCTGGTAAGATCATTTTGTGTCACGACGGTAGCTGTTCCCGCGCCGCCGCCGGAGGTCGCATCCGGGTTCGTCACACTAATCTTGATCGTGTTGACATCCACATTATTAAACTGGGCAATTGTGTTCAGGCTGCTGGTCGGTATGACCGTGATACTTTGGGGAGGCACATTGCCAACCTCACCAGACTGTTGAGCCTCTATCGGCACGGAAACGGTGTTGCCGACAGGGCTATTCGTTGTATTGGCCGTTGCCTGCGCTGTGGTTACGAACTGGATACCACTGGCGGTCTGCACGACGGTGCCGGTGGGAATAATCAAATACTTATTCCCATTGTTCGTAAACGTCAGATTGCCTGTGGCCTTAGCAGTGCCGATAGGCACCGTGCCGGTCGCGGTGCCGGTGCCCATTAGCGCCTGACCGGAGGTGGGGAAGGTCTGCGCCAACTGGATAGCGGCGACGGTACCTGTCCTGCTGCCGCCTTGCACAGTGGTTTTAGCGGTTGTGGCCAGCAACTTGAGATTTGAGGCCGAGAAGTCGCGCGCGGTCACTGTAACGGTAACGCTGGCGGATGGCACGAAGTAGCCCAGCAGAGCCACCAGCAAGAGAATAAGGATGAGAATAGCCACCAGGAGGATGGTCGATCTACTGGCTTGCGGAGTTTTGTGCGCAACGCGACCACGCGCGCGCGTAGCAGGCCCACCCACTTTGGTGCCGACGCGCTGACCCGCCTTCGGCTGCTGGCCCGGTTTGACCTTCGTCGTTTTGCCCCTCATAGTAGAGGACGAGGATGTTGAGCGTGGTGAAGATGGCGCTTTCTGAGCCGCCGATGACAGTTCCATTGGTTGAGGCGTCTGTCCACCCTTCGTTCCCAAACTGCCAGTACCGGCCCGCCCACCGCTGGCCTGAGATGCGGTTGCCGACGCGCGTTCTCCACCCGAAGGCTGTAATGACTTTGAGACGCGGGGGGCGTCCCCTTGCTGCATGGGCTGTGATGGGCGAGCAGAAGAAGCAGGATAAGCGGGCTGAGCAGGGGGTGACTCTCGCTCAGGCAGTTCGCTCGATGGGTGCGGCCTGATATAGCCGCTTCGGCTGCTGCGCGGCACCACGCCATGCACTCGTGGCACTACTTCATCATCGTTATTGTTCAGGAACGCAGCTTGCCAGGAACGGGCCGGTGGATCAACCTCAATGACTTCATCCGGGGTGCTACCGCTCAGTTCATCCGCCTGCTCATGCACCTCTTCCGCATCCAGGATTTCGGTGGGCCACTCTGAGACATCAGAGATCGGAATTTCACCGGTATCCGTGTTATCCACGAAGACCTCAGCACGCTGCTCGGCTCTGGAGGGCGACGGGGCATCATCCAGGAACGCGAAGGGATCGTCGCTGTCGGGCGTCAGAGTGAGGTCGATGGGTTCATCCGAGCGGGGGAGGGGGGCCACGCTGATATCCGGCAGAGGCGACGAAGGGGGCCTGGAAGCTTCACGGGCGGCCTGGCGCAAACCTTCGGTCAGGTGAAAATCCTCCACCAGCATATCCGGCTCTTCTTCCAGTTCCTCACGTGAGAGCGGGCGGATATAGGGTTCATCCTCAAGGCGGTATTCATAGGGCTGTTGATAGGGAATGTTGGACTCATGCTGTGGAGTATGCGGAGAGGCAGAGCCGGTTCCCCCCAGTTGGTCGGTGATGATCTCATCGGTATATGAGTTGTGGTTGGTGAAGAGAGGCTGTGATGGACGTTTCTCAGACATAGGAGTTGGACGTGCAGGCTGCGCGGCGCTTTCACCGGCGCGTGGTTCTTGCCGCTCACCAGCGCTATGGCGATGGAAGGTGCGCTGAACAGGTGGAGCGGGTTTGCCGCGATTGAGCGTGCCGCGCCGTGCCGGATGGGTAGGGGGGGTGCCGGGGCGGCTGGCCGCAGATGCCTCGAACGAATCGACCACGCGGAACTTGGCCGCCTTGGCCATCGCGCGCGTTTGTGGGTCCGGGCTGATGATCAAAACATCCTTGCCCTGGTTACGGGCGAAGGCGTGCAGGTTGCGCCAATCGGTGGGGTTACGCAACAGTGTGTGGCGATCAAAGATGAGCGTGACACTGCGCACGAGCGTCGGCACCTGTTCCAGATACTTGCGCACGTCGGTGAGTGTATCCTCCGGGCCGACATAAATATCTCGACCGTCTTTCATTGCCCGTTATACCCCCTGTAACACTTTTCCATGATGATGAACTTTAACTCACGATTCCCGCGACGCTCAAATGTGCATGGCATTGATTACACGATCCAGTGCGCGTTCCAGCACGGTGTTGTCGTTCTGTAACTCTACCGCCTGGTAAGCCAGTGCCATTGGAGTGATGTCCTGAGCATCGACTAACAGACCCTCTGAGTCGATTATTGACGAAACCATGCCGGGCAACACAGTACGAATCATTGGTTTGCGCGAAAAGGGTAGACGCTCCGTCCAGGGAAAATTCTCTAGCGTCTCCTGCAAATCGATCAGGCGCGAGCCTCCGCCGACGGTGTAGATGACCGGAGGGAGCAGTTCCCCTTTGGAAAGCTCCTCGATCAGCAATTCTACACTATCCATCCAGGTCTGGCATTCAGGGGCCAGAATACTGCGTATCTCGTCGCTCTCGCTATCCTGTAGCTCACCTTCATTATAGCTCACTTTGAGCCGTTCAGCTTCTTTTAGGGACAACCCCTTACTTGTGGCTATACGTCGTGTAAAGGCGCGCCCGCCCAAAGCGAACATGCGCGTCTCTTCGATGCCCCCCTGGCGCACCAGCGCAATGTCGGTCGTGCCACCTCCGACATCAATAAAGATCGCCCCACTATCCGCGCTGGCGTTACTGCTCAGGCAACGCGCCAGGGCATATGGTTCGACGACAATCGAAACCAGCGTGAGATCAAGCCCCTGCGCCACCGTCTCCAGCGCGCCCAGTTGGGTTAGCGGCGCAAACGCGCTAAACAGCGTTAAGGAGATATAACGCCCGCGAAAACCGATGGGGTTTGAGACAAGCTGACCGTCGATGCGCACCGAGATCACCGAGGCATTGGTGAGACGTACATCGATATTGGGATAGCCGGTTTCGGTCGCAATACGCTCACGCGCGCTCTTCAACAACTTCTGTTGTGCGCTCGTAATCAACGCTTCCAACTCTGCTGCCGAAATAGATTTAGACGGATCAGGACGCTGACGGCTGACGGTGGTGGAAGAACCCTTGACCAGTTCACCCGCGATACCAATAATGGCCGAAGGTGCAATAATGTTCCCTGCCGACTGCTCGGCTTCGAGCAGAGCTTCGTTGCAGTTGTTAATCACACCATGAATATCGGTGACGAACCCATCGGACATGTGGCTGTAGCTTTGCGCATGACGTCCGACACCTAATACCTCAGCATGATCTCCTTGCACCTCGACAATGAGGGCTTTGGCGTAGGCAGTGCCGATGTCCAGGGCAGTGTAAAGCTGACGCTGGCCATCGCTTCCCCCCCCGTCGATGAAGCCATCGTCGTATTCACCATCCTGACCGTAATACTCGTCATTCTCTCTCCGTCTTCTCGTCAGGAAGTCACGCAGACCTTGAAAGAGACTACTCATTGTTTTTTCCAACCGCCTTATGCCATCAATCATCATTTTAGATTTTCACGGACAAAGCGCGGCACGAGATCAAGCGCGGCCCCCAGTTCGGCACGGTTCTTGCCACCGCCCTGCGCCGACTCCGGTCGCCCACCGCCCTTACCGCCCAGGCGCTCACCAACCAGCGCGGCCAGTTTGCCTGCATGCAGACCGCGTTTAGTTAGCGCGGAATCGATACTGACCTGCACACCGACACGCTCAGCAAAAGAGGCGGCCAACACCACGACGCCTGGCTGCTCCAGCTTGCTACGCACCATATCGCCCATTTCGCGTAAAACCTTCTCATCAGGGGCCTCAACAGTGGTAGCAACTACCGGCACACCGGCGATACGCTGCGCCCGTGCCGCGACCTCTTCAGCTTCACGTAAAGCCGCCTCACGTTGGAATTGTGCAATCTGACGCCGCGCCTGCGCCAATTCCTGTGTTAGCTGTTCCACACGCGCTACCAGTCCATCGCTCGGTACCTGCAATTTAGCAGCCAGCGTATCGACAATCTCTCTGCGCTGGCGCAGGTAGGTCTCGGCACCACGCCCAGTCAACGCCTCAATACGGCGAATACCGGCGGCAATGCTCGACTCCTGCACCGTGACATAGATGCCGATCTGCCCCGTTGTTCTACAATGTGTGCCACCACACAGTTCAGTACTACTACCCATTGATACTACGCGCACCAGGTCATCATACTTCTCGCCGAATAGCGCCATCGCTCCCGTGGCCAGCGCATCCTTCAATGGCATAATCCTGGTCTGCACAGGAAAATCCGCGCGAATCCAGCGATTGATCTGCGCATCCAGTTGCACCAGTTCCTCGTGGGTCAATGGACGCGGACAGGTAAAGTCGAAGCGCAAGCGCTCCGGCTCGACTAGAGAGCCACGCTGCTCCACCTGCGTCCCTAACATGTCGCGCAGAGCCTTATGCAGCAGGTGTGTGGCGCTATGGTTGCGCATGGTATCTTCGCGCCGCTGCGCTACCACGTCGCACTGCACTTCTTCGCCCACACGCAAATGGCCCTCGACCAGTTCGCCATAATGTACGATCAGGCCCTTCAGGGGACGACGTGTATCCTGTACTTTAAAAACGCCTACAGAACCAATAATATCACCTTGATCGCCAATCTGCCCACCGCTTTCCGCGTAGAACGGAGTGCTATCCAGAATGACCAGCGCCGACTGAGGCGCACTGACGCTCTCCATCTCCTCGCCATTGACCACCAGTCCCACCACCTTGCCGGTGCCGCTCGTGCCTTCGTAGCCGGTGAAGCGCGTAGGGCCGACACGCTGAAGAATGGCGGTCAGGGCGCGATCATCGCGTGACTGCGTGAAGGCGCTGGCCGCACCCGCACGGCTGCGCTCCTGCTGGCGCTGCATAGCCTGCTCAAAACCAGCAATATCGAGCGTAAAGCCCTGCTCAGCAGCGATCTCCTCCGTCAACTCGACCGGGAAACCGTGCGTATCATAGAGTTTAAAGACCTCTTCGCCAGGGATCACGCGCTGATGACGCGCGCGCAGGTCGGAGAGAAGGTCATTGAGCAGCATGAGACCAGTATTGAGCGTCTGACTAAATTTGCGCTCCTCCATGCTCAGTACATCAACGATGCGCGCCTGCTGCTGACGCAGTTCGGTGTAGTGATCGCCCATCAGCGCGATGACGACATCCGCTGCCACCGCGAGGAAGGGTTTGTCCAGTCCGAGCAGTTTGCCGTGACGCACAGCGCGGCGCAGGATGCGACGGAAGATGTAGCCGCGCCCCTCGTTGCTGGGCAGCACACCGTCGGCTGCTAAGAAGACCAGCGCGCGCGCATGGTCGGCGATGACGCGCAGTGAGATATCGGTGCGTGGGTCATCACCATAGCTGGTACCAGCGAGCCGGGCGAAGTGATCAATCACGGCACGAAACATATCGGTATCGAAAACCGATTGCTTGCCCTGTATCACCATGGCTAGACGTTCCAGGCCCATGCCGGTATCGATATTCTTGCGCGGAAGCGGCGTGCGTGTGCCATCCAGGTCCTGGTAGTATTGCATAAAGACCAGGTTCCAGATTTCCAGAAAACGCTCGCAGTCGCAGCCAGGGCGGCAATCCGCCCGCCCACAACCATGCTCGATGCCGCGATCATAGTAGATTTCGGAGTCCGGGCCACAGGGGCCGGAAGCTCCTGGCGGTCCCCACCAGTTATCTTCCAGGCGCGTAATGGCTTCGTCGGGGAAACCGGCGACCTCGTGCCAGTAGACCGGCGCTTCGTCATCGTCAGGATGGACGGTAGGATACAGGCGGTCGGCGGGCAAGCCCATCACCTGCGTCAAGAACTCCCAGGCAAAGCCGATGGCCTCGCGTTTGAAGTAGTCGCCGACCGAGAAATTACCCAGCATTTCAAAGAAGGTTAGCGTGCGCTCATTACCTACCTTATCAATATCTGTAGTACGAAAACACTTCTGGGCTGAGGTTAGACGTAAGGCAGGAGGAGTTTCGCGTCCCAGGAAGTAAGGGATCATTTGCTGCATGCCGGCGGTGGTCAACAGCACTGTCGGGTCGTTGCGCGGAATGAGCGATGAACTGGGGACCTTCACATGGCCCTTACTGGCAAAAAAATCCAGAAAGCGTGAGCGAATTTCAGCACTGGTCAAAGTCATCTCAACGGACACAGCATCCTCCTCATATAGCAAACCCGAACCCTGTTAAGAATGTCTCGCTTTCCTGAGTGGAATGCGGGAAACAGGGTACCCGCCAGGGATACCCCTACCCCATATAGCGTAGTGAAGGACTTGTCGTAGGGTAGGGGCGATGCCTTGCGCTCGCCCTGCCACACACGCGCCCCCGCATCCATCAAATCAACCATGAGAAGGTCAGACTCTTAGCACGGTCCTTTTAATTTTTGTAATATACAATAAAAACACGGAAACACCTACCGGGCGTTCCAGTCACTTACATGCAGGCATAAGATGTATATATGCATGTGCATTATATCAAAATAGGATGCAGATAGCAACGTGGCATAGACTTTCCCCAGGGCGAGCGCAGGCATCGCCCTGGGTGCTTAACGTCGTTGCACAACAAAGAAGGCCACAACGGCAATCAGTGGCAACCCCAACACTGCCGCCGGATAGAAGGTCATGATGGCGATGCAGAGCAGCACGCCAAACGTGAGCAGCAAGGCCACCGGCAAGATATTCCGCGTTGTCGCCTGGGGAGAGAAAATCTCCTGCCCCTCTTCGATTTCTTCCTCTAACTCCATTGGTTCTATCTGTTCTCTATTTTCTCGGTCATCAATCTTCTGCATAGCAACAATCACCGGCTCAATCCTTATCTGTGTTACTATATAATAATATAATAGCAACAAAATGGCCTGTTTGCCCATTGTCCTCGACGACAAGAGCCTTTTGTTGAAATGCGGGGTGCGTCTCCCGTCTACAATACCAGGAGTATAGAATAGTTCACGCGAAGGGTCAATATGACATGAACAACCGGGACAAGCCTACCCCGTCCCCTCGTAGACAGCAGGCACTTTCTTTGCGTCTGCCGCGTCGCACGCTGCTTGTACTGTGTGGTGTAGCGGGCTGTGGCAAAAGCACCTTCGCTGCCGATCTTGTCGCCCGCTATGCTCATCTGGGTCTACGCCCAACCACTATCGTGTCCTCTGATTTCTGCCGGGCGCTTATCTGCGACGATGAGAATAATCAGCTTGTCAGCCGCGATAGCTTTGACCTCTTCCATTTCATTATCGACAAACGCATGCAACAGGGCGTTTTCACTATCGCAGATAGCACGGCGCTGAAACCGCTCGCGCGCATTCAGTTGCTCGATCTGGCACGTCGCCATCATTATACCACCTGTCTGCTCGCCTTCGATGTGCCGCTAAAGGTATGTATTGAGCGAGATCAGCGGCGTGCGCGCTCTGTAGGTGCGCAGGTCATCAGCTATCAAGATGATCTGTTATCGAAGGCTTTGCTCGCAATTCCAGACGAAGGCTGGCACTACTATTACATCGTCCCGTTCCCGCCCGCCGTCACGCTGGAAATTTTACCCGATTTGTATAATAATAAGGAGAGCAGCAACGATTCACTCTTAGATAAGTAGCGTAGCAAGCAGGGCGATGCCTTGCGCTCGTCCTGCCAAAAATTGACGGACACCAGCTTATCTTTCACGAGAGAACGGATCAGGTTATGAGACAGAAACCATCTGCCAACGAACCGGCGACAACTATCTATTCTGGTGATACCTATCCTCTTATGCCTCAGACGACGGAACCATTGTTTTTGCGCGACTCGTCCTACGTGCCTGTGCCGCCGCCGAGCGGCTTCCAGCGTTTCCTGCACGGCATACACCTGTTCCTGCAAGCTCTGGTGCGCAAGATCAATCGTCTGCTAGCCTTCGGTCTGGCTCTGCTTTTGCTGCTGCTCTTCACACGCTTTCTGTTGCACTTCTTCGGGATTTCCGGCAGCCTCTTCGCGCAATGGGCCTATCAGATCAGCAACCCGCCGGTTTATCCCTTTCAAGGGCTGATGCCCCCGTTGCCCTACAATGGCTACAGCATCGATGTGTCCACACTGGTCGCCATCGTGGTCTACGCGCTGCTGGTCAAGATCGTCACCAGTTTTTTAAGCATTCTGGTGGAATAAGTATTATGTATCTTGCATCACGCGGCGTCTTGCTTCTGGGCTATTGATGAAGTAGACAATAAAAGCCACAACGAGCATGAGGATGGCGGCCACACACACACCATTCCAGCGCGCGATGCTCCAACCCAGCGTGCCTAGCAAGGAGCCGAGCGAGCCGCCGAGGAAGTACGAAAACATGAAAACCGTGTTCAGGCGGCTGCGCGCTTCTTCTAGCAGGCTGTAAACTCTGGTCTGACAGGCCACCAGATTGCCCTGCGCACCCAGGTCTAGCAGAATTACCCCGATAATCAGGCCGACGAGTCGGTAGCCGAACAACCAGAGGATGATAAAGGCCAGTAGCGCTATCAGCATTGTAAAGCCGTTGGCATAACGGGCGTCGTACCGGTCGGAGAACTTGCCGACGACCGAGGCCATCAGCGCGCCTGCGACCCCGACCAGTCCGAAGAGGCCCGCCACCACGCTACCGAAATGATAGGGCGGTGTCTCTAAGAGGAACGACAACGTGACCCAGAAGGCGCTGAACGCGCCAAAGGTCATTGCGCCAAACAGACTCGTCTCGCGCAACGCCGGTTACGTGCGCGCCAGATGCCAGAGCGAACGCAACAGTTGTAGATAGTTCATCTTGCCCTTCGGCATAGGATCAGGCGGTAGCAGGAAACGCAATCCGACCGCCAGCAGGATCATCATGATGGCGGCAATCCAGTACATGGCGCGCCAGCCCAGCCACGCCGCCAGCGCGCCGCTTACGGTACGCGCCAGTAGTATGCCAATCAGCAAGCCGCTCATAATGGTGCCCAGCACGCGCCCACGAATGGGTGCGGGGGCAAGATTGGCCGCATAGGGCAGAATCAGTTGCGGCACAACGGTCGTTAAGCCAACGAAGGCACCGGCCAGCCCCAGGAAAAAGAGTGTGGGCGCACTCGCCATCGCCGCCAGGGCCAGCGCGACCAGGATCAGCATACTCAGAATGAGTGAACGCTGATTATAATAATCGCCCAGGGGCACGATCAGCAGCAGACCAAGCGCATAACCAATCTGAAGAATGGTCGGGATCGCTCCCATCTGTCCGGCGCTGACCCCAAAGCCATGTCGCATCACGGCCAGCAGTGGCTGAATATAATACAGGTTCGCCGCGCTCACGGCACAGACAAATGCCATAATCAGGACTAGCCGTTGCGAGATCGTGGTCGGCTCGCTCCTCGTCTGCGCACGGTCGGGGTGGGTGGCAGATAGTTCGGCATCAATAGATGGTTTTTCCAACAGACTCTTCCTCTTGAATAAATGAGATAATAAAGTTTAACAAAGCGCTATCTTTGCTTTTTCCCTTCAGAATACAGCTTTTGCTTGTTTTCATGTACTTGCGCAGCGATAGCGGCAACATCGGCAGCGTGAAGAATACCGCGCTCGGTAACGATGCTGGTCACGAGTTGTGGGGGTGTGCGGTCAAAATAGAAGTTGCGCACCGTTACACCGCTAATGGGCTGCGGCAACACCTCTTCTGGCTCTTTCTCTTCCAGCATGCGTGTATCACCTGTCCAACGCTGATCGGAGATTTTGAGCATCTCGCAAAGGACATAGAAGGGAACATTGTGTCCGCGCGCCGCCCAGGCCAGCAGAGCGGTACCGGCCTTATTCAGCACATCGCCATCTGCCAGCACGCTATCCGCACCGACAACGACAGCGGAGCAAGAGGGCAGGAAGATATCGGCTTGCGCATCGGTCAGTAAGGTCACAGCGATACCCTGCTCACTGAGCGATTGCGCCATCACACGCCCCTCGTAGCGTGGTCGCCCTTCCAGGACAATCACCTCGCGCAACCGGTCGCGGCAAGCTACCAACACATCCAGCACCGTACCGGAGATGCTACAGGTTAAGATGCTGCCCTGTAACAGAGGACGGGCATGGCGCGTGATCTGGCCCGTGGCCTCTTCGTAGTTTTGTAGCTGTTGTTCCGCCGCACGAGCAATTTCCATTGGCTCATCTGATATTGCTAGAATAGCACTGACAACGCCAACGAGCGCGGCCATCGCCGGTCGCGCCTCTGCCAGTGCATAGCCCGCCTGATAAAGCGCGCGTCTCTGCTCTGCTGGTGAGGGAAAAGTTACAGTCGCCAGATCACGCAAAATGAGAATGGCCTCGCGCACCAGCCAGCGCGAACCATGTTCGCGGTCATTGCGCACTAGCTCAATGCGTTCCTGTATGTTCATCGTTCATAGCCCCTTACTATTCTTCCAGATCAGTACGCCTCATAATATATTGTGTACCCGAAAAACAACGAACGCAAATGTGCTATACACAAGGCACTCGCATTACCAGCGTCTCGTAGTTCTTTCTTACGAAGAAATTAGGAATATGAACATAAAATAAAAAATCTGTAAGTTTTTAAATCTCTCCCACCTGTCTAATTTTCTGCGCGTAGTCGTTGACGCATTGGTCGGTTTCTATATCTGCCAATATGGCAAGTTGGCTCTTGGCGTTCGCAGACTATATTGGATACACTGATAAGGATAGGAGCCAATCAGGAGGGAGACCATGACAAATGAGACATCCAATAATCAACCATTGCCGCTCTTCACGGCATCCATTCAGTCGTTGATCGCGCTGGAACGGGCCAATGGGGTGCCATTGTATCGCCAGATTGCGCAGCGTTTGCGCGAGGCTATCCTCTCCGGCGAGTTGCTAGAAGGAACACGCTTGCCGACCGAACGCGCGCTGGCTCAGGAATTGCATGTGAATCGCACAACAGTTATGAATGCATACAACGAATTAGCGAGCGAGGGGCTGATCGAACGGCATGTGGGACGCGGCACAACCGTAAGCAGGAGCTACCTGCATCTCGATGAAGATACAGACGAGTATAGCACACCATCCTGGCTCTTTGGCCTGGCAGCAGGCGAAGACGCCTTGCTGGGTGAGGATGCCCGCATCTTGAGTGAGTTGGTATCGATGGGCGAACGAAGAGAGGTGATCTCATTTGTCTCCGGCACTGTGGCCCCAGATATGTTGCCCGCCGAACTGTTGCGCACTATTATGGACGAAGGTCTGGTCACTGAACGCCAGCACGCGCTGGGCTATTGTCCAGTAGAGGGGCTACAGAGCCTGCGACGCGGCATTGCAGCACGCATGCGTAGACGTGGCGTCCCCGTCGAGCCACAAAACATCTTGATACTCTCCGGCTCAACGCAAGGACTTGGCCTGATCGGGCGTTTCCTGCTCAACCCTGGCGACGAGGTGGTCGTGGAGGTGCCTACCTATCTGGGAGCCATTCAGACCTTTCGCGCGCTCGGTGCCAGGGTCATTGGCGTGCCAATCGACGCCGATGGCATTCGTATTGATCTGCTGGAGTCAATTCTCTCGCGCCGCCGTCCACGCTTCATCTATGTGCAGCCCACCTTTCAGAATCCAACCGGCGCAGTGCTCTCTCTGGAACGCCGCCGCCGCCTGCTGCTGCTCTCACAACGCTACCAGACGCCGATAGTGGAGGATGATCCCTACGGCGAACTCTTTTATGAACAGGAGCCACCGCAACCGCTCAAGGCGCTGGACGCGCACGATAATGTCCTGTATCTCAGCACTTTCTCGAAGACACTGGCACCTGGGCTGCGTGTGGCCTGGCTGGCGGCCCCGGCGGCGATGATTGAACGCATTTCACTGCACAAACAGGTCTTTGACCTGAACACGACGGCGCTGGGCCAGTGGCTGGTTTCAGAACTTCTACGCAAAAACCTGTTTGACGGGCATCTGCTGACCTTGCGCCAGCGCAGCCGAGAGAAACGCGACCTGATGTTGCAGGCCATCCAGCGTTACTGGCCGACGAATGTGCGTGTCAACTGCCCCGCCGGTGGATACCACCTCTGGTGCCGTTTACCGAGTGAGATACGGGCACGCCCCCTGCTCCGCGAGGCGGCACAGCAGCAGGTGGCCTTTGTGATCGGAGAACCGTTTCATGTCGATGGCGGCGGCCATCACTATATCCGGTTAAGCTTCGCAGCAGTGGAGGAGCGGTACATTGAGGAGGGCATTCGCCGCATCGGTGCCAGCATGAAGCGCATCATAGCCCGACGAATGGCCCGTGAGGAGAGGGGAGAAGTCGGCGACGTATGCGTCGAACATCTCCCGATGGTATGAACAGTCGAACAGTAGTACTACAGTTCGCCAGTGTCCTTGAGTTTACGGAGGAGAGGCCTGATCTGTGCCAGCGCCATACGGCGTGACATATAGTCAGCTTTTTGCGCCTTTTCCTCCAATGGGATTTGAATCTGGTTGATGTCAAGGCCATGCTGCGCGAAAAGCCGGGTCAGATAGGGAGCGTCGCCAATCGTGTTGACCACAACCTCTTTGAGATGGCGAAGCATGGCTTCTCGCTTCGCGGGCGAGAGCGTGAGTGCTTTCTCGACCAGCCAATTCAGCGTATCTTGATACGACAGGTGATCATCCATGTTGTTTGACTCCGTTGTGAACGAGTCGGCCAGACTATGACCGCCCTCTTCCAGGCTTTCAAGAGAGAGCCACTGTTCGTCATGGCAATGCTGACGATAATGATCGATGCACACGTTACGAACGACGCGACCAATAAAGGCTGCCGGATGATTGATGACCCCTTTCTGCTGGGCCTTGTCGTACTTGATACGCACTATCTGGGCCAGGTCCTGACGATCCTCTGTAGAGAGTTTGTACTGGTTGAGATACATATCGATATACAAATCCACCTGTACGGAACTGTTATACGGGGCCACCTGCTGCATAGTCGTTTGTGTTACTCTGTGTTGCTCCCAAAGCATGGCAACCTCCTCATAGTTAGTACAGACCCTCGCGGCGAGAGGCTCGCCAGTAATTACAATTGTAGGTTTTTCAGTAAGATTTGTCAATAGTTTTTGACATTAATTTCTATTTTTGTTTATGCCGTATCAGTAAAGAGCATTGTAATGCATGATAGTATTGCTATAGAGGCAGTGAGTCTTGCCCTTCTTTGGCAGAACTGACTCCCGAATGACTGTTTTTTTTGCGCTAAATATGGTATGCTAGTTATAGCAAATTCTATTGAAAAAGATAAACCTGTAAGAGTCCTTCCTGAAAAGAGCTTTTTTGAAAAAGCGGTATAGTATCCAGGCACAGTAGCTATTTCCCCGTCGTCGATCAAGCGTAGCTCAATATTTGCTTTCTGCATTAATGGCCTGATAGCCTGAGAGGAGAGTTGGCGTGAACAAGCGGCACACGACCACCCCATTTCGCATGGTACACACGGAACCTTTTCTCTGGAAACCCGTGCCCAAACCCTTACCGCCTTGCTGGGTGCAATTTGCCCAGGAACAACGGGCAGCGATGATTGACACACTACAACGTCAATATATTTTGCATGTGCTGTATGATGCTGAGGGTGTAAAGGAGTTATTGCACCAATGGGGCTTACCCTGGCAGGTCGTGATGGCCGGCTGGCTCTGGGAGTGCGACCTGGATAGTATCGAGCAGGCACACTTAGAGGAGGGTGAACAAATCAAGCTCCTCATACAAAAGATCAGCAAATATGTGAAATATATCGAGGATGATAATTTACCCGCATTACTGATACCGCCCTTTTATGACCTGGACGCACTGCTCATTGCTGTGGCGATCTATTATGTTGCGCTCAGCCATCTCTCTCACGAACCAGAGAAGGCACGCACCTTCAGGGCTAAGATAAGACGCATCAGCACCACACTGCTCAATATTATCAAACGGCTGGGTATGTGGAAGATTAAACGTGAGATAGAAGACCTCTGCGCGATGATTCTCGACCCCGATCAGTTCGCCGCCGATTATGCCGAGTATATGCGCCTGTATGAACAAGACAAGGATTTACTGGAGGAGTTAAGCCGTTTATTCACCATTCATGCCGGGCAACTACTGATTCGCCCGATGTATGTGACCTACGCGCTGTGCGGCGTGGCGGGCTTGCAGCGACGTATTCAGGATGCTCATACGACGGTAACGACACAAAAAAAACAATTGCGCGGCCTTGATCTGGTGACATTTGATATTCTGGTACCCAACGTGCAAACATGTTATACTGCCTTCGGCTACTTCAGCCATCTGGGGTATGTACAAGATCGTGTCACAGATCATATTGCACATCCTAAATCCAATGGCTACAGCTACCTGGCCTTTGGCCTGAAGATCGACCTTAACCATCCTCTGATGAGAAATCTACATGCCAGTAATATAGCAGAGCCGCTTATTTGCCAGTTTCAGATCGGCACGCCATTGATGCAGGCCATTATGGCTTATGGGTGCCTGCATCCACGTTGTTATACCCTTTATCAACACTCATATGCAGAGGAAGAACTGATTGTACCCTCCACTCGTCATTTTGCCAATAGCGATGATGGCATGGCAGCTTACGCCATTAAAAAGGCCATCGCAGAAGAGCAACGCTTGTGGGACAACGTGCGGGATGATACTGATAAGAAACAGCGATGGTCGATTATTGTATACGACCGACAAAGCCATGAGCCGGTGCGCATGCCCAGGGGGGCCACAACGCTGGATTTTGTGTATAACAAATACCCCGATTTTCAGGGCTACAATGTTAAGGTCATCGTAAATAACCGTAAAGTATCTGTGTCTCGTAAATTAGATGCAGGTGATATTATAGAAGTTATTGTTGCAAGTGATTCTAATGTAACTGAAGCTAATGCTGTTACTGATGTTGCCAGGGCTTCTATCAACAGGCAATTAGAACCAGATATTACCATCTATGAGCGCATTACTGATTATATCATCAATAGATATTATTATCCTGTTACCAGAGCTAAATTGCTTAATGAACTACAAAAGCTTGTGGAGCAATATAAACTCGGTTCGCTAGCAGGATATATCGGGCATTTACAAAAGAATATCGACAGGTCAGGAGAAGATGAGAAACAGTATACAATTGAGTGGGTTGGTGAGCAGATTATGCGCCAGATTGCCGATCAGGAGAGCGAAAGCGAAGATTGGGTGCCGGTAGAGACGATCAGCCCCCAAAGATACTTTTTTCCGCAGCAATTCTGTGAACATTGCCAGCCAACACACCCTGATAAGATTATCGGTGTACTGCATGAACGTAGCAAGACGATTACCATCCATCAACATGATTGTCATTATCTGAATAATACACGTGTTCAGCGCCAGTCCTGTATTGCACTGGAATGGAAACGGATGCCGATGTTCCAGGTCGGCCTGACTATAGAGGCACGAGATCGACGCGGACTGCTCAATGATATCACAAAGCAACTGCGCTATCACCAGTGTATTTTATGCAGTGTGAACGCCGATGTGGGTGAGAGCGGCACCTTCGCAAAAATCCATCTAGTTATGAAAACTCACGATATTCAAGAAGTGAAAGAGATAAAGAATAAGATACAAGTTGTGGATAATGTAAACTATGTATATCTGGATCGTAGCAGAACGCCGGGGCGAGTCTACGCCAAGTGGGAAAGCCAGATGAACCAGGTTGAGGCTCCAGTAGAACATCGACACCGTTTTATTACTGAGGTTCCAGAACCACGTAATATCGTCTTAAGCAATCCATTTGATATTTCACGCCCACCAGATGATAAAATGTTTTTTGGCCGGAAAAAAGAATTAAAGCTTATGCAACGAGACTTGTGTGATAGTGAAAACGGACGCGCTATCCTGCTGTATGGCCCGCGCCGCTCCGGTAAATCGTCCCTCTGCTCTATGTTCCTCAAGCGTTACGTGACACCACCAATGTGGTCTGTTCATTATTCTCTACAGGGCGATGAAGTATGTACAGAAGAGGATATACTACGGAAGATTATAAAAGAAGTTACGCGCGCTTTTCGTAGACAATTTCATCAATCACCGCCTGAGTGGATGGATTACGATGAAGAAGATGCACAGGCTCGCTTCCGGCATCTTCTAGAAGATTGTCTGGCGCTGGTGCCAGATAGCCGTCTGGTACTGATACTGGACGAATTTGGGGGGGCACTGACCGCCTTTCAGCAGCACAGGCTTGAAGCACGGTTTTTTAAGTTATGGCGTGATCTATTTACCAATATCAGCCAGCTCAGTCTGGTATTAGTTATGCCTACAAATACTTATAATGTGTTTAGTACACATCATATATCGAATACAGTAAGTTTTGCCCGTCAGGTTCCTTTACTATTTCTTGATAATGAGAGTGCAGAACACTTGCTGACTGATACATTGCGTCAACAACAGATTGCCGTCGATATAGAAGTAACCAGGAGGGCGCTGAATCTGAGTGGCGGCAATCCCTACTTCATGCAATTGATCGGTATGTACCTGGTCAAGATGTTAAATGTAAACCGATCACAACAGAACGTTACGGTCGATGACATAAATGAAATATTGAAAGTAATCATACAGGAGAATGCCTTCAACTATTTTGACTTTTATCATGATGAGGTACAAAGTGAAGAGGAGATGCAAGTTTTAAAAAATATCGTTGAAATCACCTACATGAATAGTCGGGATCGTGTCTCCTTAAAAAATCTGTCTAGCCGCATGCATATGCCTGCACAGACGCTCAAACCGATCCTTGATCGCATGAAATCCGGCCTTTTGCTGGAAGAGTATGCGGGTTCGCGCATGAATCCTTATTATGGATTTAAGGTTGAGCTAGTACGGCAATGGATGGCGGAGCATCAAGAGTTTTTCATGTAAAGGGCCGGTCGGCCCTCGGAAGGAGTATAGTATGTCTTATGCGGGACTATCGCTGTCCAATCCTTTTTTAGTGTCGAGCGCTGATGAGGGAATCATTGGGCGGGTATCCGGGCGTATCAATGACATCATTCAAATTATCTCTGGTAGCCAGAGTGCGATTATTCTGACCAGCGCGCCAAAAATGGGCAAGACGGTCTTTGTGCGCTACCTGTGCAGTGATACCGCCGATGGTGGATTATGGCGGGAGGAGTTAGAGCAACGGGGCCTCGTCTCCTTGCTGGCCCAGGAAGATGCCCGCTTCACACAAATCAGTAGATTTTTAAAGCCCGTCGAAGGACGAGTCGCTGACATTATCAGCAATCCCGATCTCTTACTTGTCCCTTTTCTGCAAGAGTGTTATGAAAAACTCTCTCAACTGATGCCTTTCGGACAGACCGGAACTACGGCCTCGTCCCCATCTGACCGGAATAACAGGCTAACAGCACCGGAGTGGTTTGAGTTGCTCCAGGATATCCTCTACGAGAGTTATGAACAACAATCCAATACACGTTTTTTTATCGTCATTGACACCATAGATCGCCTGGTGCTCTCGGCCCCTGATTTTTCTGGTACTAAGACATCGGCTGATACCAGACAGGAGCGGGGCATTGCTATCCTTGATAAATGTGGCATCATCCGTTGTCTTGTCGATCTTCTCGATGCGCATCGTAACTTTGGCGTCATCCTCTCTGTAGAGGCGCTACCACGTTCACGTGGTACGGATCAGTTCGTGCATGTCTCTGCCGATCTGGCACGTTTCGCCACCATCCCGCTCCAGAGCTTTCCTTGGGAAGAGGCAGAACGCATACTGGCGCAGGCCCCTGAAGCTTTTGGGACGCAATGGGCCGGGGCATTTCGCGCTTTTGGTAAACAGATATTCACGGACGCAGAGCAGCGCTGGCTTCTGGAACAGGCCGGTTCGCATCCTTATCTGTTACGGCAATGCTGTCTGCAATCGTTCCATGCCAAACAACTGTATATGACTGCCAAAGGTATTGAAATCTGGCCAGTTTTCATGGAAGGGGATAAACAGCAGCTACAAGAACTGTTGAGCCAGCACGTCAGTGCCTTCCTGGCACAAGTGTGGAAACGTCTGGAAGAAGGACTTGAGCATAGCATGCCGGAGACACGCACTCATTTTCAGGAATTTGTTGAGTTTCTGCGTGACCATCCAACAGAAACGGTCTTGCCTCAAAAGTTATGGACTGAGTGGGGGCCAGAATTACGTTACCTGCTGCAAAATGAAGGCATTGTGCGCTACGATGTGTTTAAGGACATTTATTTGCCCGGCAAATTGTTACGCGACTACTTCATCCAACAAATCAACCTTGCCAGCACCAGTCAGAGCAAGGGTTTCTGGTTGACAATCACCTGTAACGGGCTTGAGGAGCCGGTTTCGCTGTCGGAGCTGGAGTATCGCTTGCTCAAAACGCTCCTGCAATCCTCAAGACGTTGCTCAGAGGAAGAACTGATGAAGAGCGCCTGGGGCCGCATCATTGACCGTTCGACCTTTTCGCAGCGCATGTATCATCTGCGCAAAAAGCTCAGAGAACGTAGCGGCAATCAAGATGTGATTGCTAATCATTACGGTGGGCAATATTCGGTCGTGCATCCAGAATGGTTAAGGCTAGAGTAGAATCACACAGGCCAGGTATTCAGCATGGTCTGCAACTCCTGTGCATAGAACGATGCAACGTCAAAATAAGAGTGCCCGCCAGCTAGAGCGCCATCAGTTTCAAGCACAGACCGGTGGTCATGAAGCACCCACATATAAGCGCAAACAATGGCCTTCTCGGTAAGGAAGAAATTCAGCAGAGGCATAATAGTATTTTTCTGTTCATTAGCCGCCGCCAGGTACGTATGAAGAAATGTACTGGTGAAAGCTGCTGGCTGAACGGTCATCATTGCCGATTGCTGGTTGAATGATATCATGCGTGCATGCATATCCACAGCCAGCATCGCTATATCACTGAGCCGGTCGATGAAAGAAAACGTTGGTTCAAAGTCAACACAGTCCAGCGCGAGCAACTCAGAGCCTTGTGCTGAAGGACGCAACCAGAGGTTGCTACATTTCAAATCACCATGACAATGTTGCACACACTGCTCCTCAAAGCGTCTTTCCAATTGAGGAATGCAGTGTATAAATGCTTCGTTGAGAATCCGGCAGATAGCTTCATACAGATTTCGCTGATAGCTATCGCCAAGCTCGCTTGCCAATGCTTGTTGAAAAAGCTCAATATTTAACGCCAGTTTTCCATGCAGAGCCTCAATATAGGCATCCTTGTTTGCATAGGGCGACGGCTCTAAAGAGGCAGCAAATAATGTGCGATGCAGCTTTACAATTTCATCGACTAAAAGGGTAACGCCGCCAACGTGTGCCAGGCCGGTTGAATGCAGGTAATGATCCAGACGCCATTCTTCCTCCAGATTGACCATTACCAGTGCGTATTCGTACCCCTCCTCCGGTTCAGGCAGTGAAAGCACCGGTTGCTCAAAAAAACACTTTACGGAAACCTCCTGCCCCCGGACAATGATCTGCGCAATACCTTGATAGACATCTTTCGCCAGAAGGCGGTTTAGCGCTAAACCTCTGGTGAGAATCTCTCTTCTCTTTTCCTGGTTTACCGCTTTGTAAGGAGGAGAAACATCCGATTTCCATTGTTTTAAACACCATTTTCCGCCATTATCGAGATCAGAAGCTGCCACACAATAAATATTAGCCGAACTGGAAGGATACACCTGCTTGAGAAAATACGTTTGATGTGCGTCAAAAGTGGTCAAAGTTCCTCCTGTACCTCTATTACAGGAAAAAGGTTTCTCTACAAAACCGGGTCAGAGATCTCAGCAAATTGAATTGATTTAAGTGTAAATCAAAGCAGGAGAAAATGCAAACTTCAAGCCCTTCTGGCAATCCTGGCCCCTTCTCTCTTCTCCTGGTGAGATTATCTCGCGGGTACAGAAACTACGCCTTTTTTGGTCTGAAAAGAGGAGGGTAATTCCTGGATAAATGCAACACCTCTTTCAATCAGATGCAGGAGTGGCTCAATGGGAGGTCGGTGTACTAGATAGTGCAAATAATTCTCCTGTTTTACACCTTCCATGAGTTCATTAGCATTTCTATCTGCAATCATCAGAAATTTTTTTCCTATCTCACGAGGTAAATCATCTCTATCATGATCAAAACATATACTTACGGCTGCTCTAACGAGGGCCTTCTCAGCTAGATAATATTTAAATACATTTTTAGCGGCTTTAGTATTGTTAGACTTCGTTTGCTTTTTATAACTTTCAAACATGTACTCGCTTATCCATTGCTTTTCTGTGTAAGCTTCAATATCAATGGCCAGCATCGCAAGGTCGCTCAACGTATCGATGTGGTTATAACTGTCGTTAAAGTCAATAGCATCAAGAATCAAGACCTTGTTCAAAGTTCTACTCATCTTGCCCGCTTTACTGTTGTGCTTATCATGCCTTCCCGCCTTGTTGCCATGTTTATCTAGCTTCTCTGGTTTTCTAGTAGAAATCCAGATATTGTCTGCTTTTAAATCCCCATGACAATGTTTGATCTGATCCTCTGTGACTCGTTGCCGAAAGTATTGTTTGAAGCAAGGACTGCTGACAACGACTCTGAGATTTCTTTTTAATCCTTTATATTCCTCGTGAAGCCTCTCGTCTCTTTTAGCAATGAGATCATATAATGTAAAGTTATGGGCCAGCTTCTTCTGGATTTGTTCTGGATATCCCCACCTGTTATCGTTTTTATCACTATCCTTAGAGAGAGGATGTGATATGTCGTCTTGATGTAGCTGTACAATCCTCTGGATAAGCGCATCAAGCAAACTTTGAATAGCTTCCGTGGTGCTTGCCCGTATTAAAAGTTGGTCTAGTCGATTTTCTAAAGGCAACTCTTTCATGATAAGTGCATATTCACGCAATGTTCCGAGTCGTTTCGCTACATCTCTGGCATCGCTGACTAAACCTTTAAGATAGATAGTGTCACCTTTCTCGCAATCCCATACAGGTTTCTCATCAGGAGTATAGATAGCACTCAGGCCATCGTAGATACCATCAGTAAATTTTTGATTAATCCGCAAAGCCTCCCGCTGGCTTTGCTGACGCTTTTCCAAGCTAGAGAAGTCATAACGGTTATCCTTATATGATCGTAACACTTTTATAACAACTTGTTGCTTTTTTAACTTATCTTGAGCAAAAAAGATACAGGCTACTTCTGATTTCTTTATCCGTTCAATTTTATATTCAAGAATATTTACACAAAATTGCTCTTGTATAACTTTCCTTGTGTTATCCTCACTGTTTTGCTTACTTTCCAAAACTGTACTTTGCACCATACTATTACCCTGCTATAAAGTTTTTATGCTTGCGCATCACAACTATGATAACGAGACTCTGATCTTCGGAGTAACTGAGCAATATTTTGCAATACCAATTGACTATCCTTACCTCAAGTTTTAATGAAAATATGACTATTATTAAGTACGCTCAATGATAATATATCGATGACATGGAGGTACCAATATTTTTTATACTACTCTTAAAGAAACGTTATCTTTAGCGTGTTCTTGTGGAATATTTTTGTTCAATGTATATCGAACAGAGGAGTATAAAAATTCGGGATGCAGGTGTGCCCTCTTGCGCACTTTCCCACATCCCGCCGTGATAGAGCAACATGTGCAGAATATCAGGTACCAGGTGCCCAGACGAAGCTGACACCGGGGCCGGGATAGAAGGTGACATAGCTCAGTGTGGCCCAGCCACCGGCCCAGTTCCAGTTGCTGGTCAGTACCGAGCCATCCGAATTGATCTGCTCGACAATCGCTACGTGGCCGTACCAGCCTGCTCCCTGCACGCCGGGTTGCAAGACAATAATAGAGTGCAGATGTGGCGTGGACGAAACGATCCAGCCGTACTCTTCCGCACCCGCGACCCACTGCCAGGCATTGCCCAGCCAGGGTACCCACTTGCCCGTCAGCTCGTGATAGCGCATATTGGCCCAGTAAGTACATTGGCCGTAAAAGAAGCGATTCAGACCACCGCTCGTACTGCCGGGAGGGGGCGTCGGCAGACCGGCATACGTCGTGCCAGTGCCCGGATCATAGCCGTCCTGCGTCACGGCGGTCGCTGTAGCCGCCTGCTGCACAATCAAGCCCGGATTGTCGGCACTACCTTTGATCATGTTGATGGTGCCTTGAAAAGGGTCCCAGGAAGCCTGTCCGTTCGTCTGTGTCGGGACTACAGCCAGCAGCGTCCCCAGTATAATCAACAGGAGGACAGCAGTACCGGTAATGTGCAACACCAGACGGCGTCCCTTTGGCGGTCGGATTGAGCCGCTGCGTTTCTTCCCACTGCCATGAATAATTATCGGTTCACGCAGCGTCGTGGTAGTTTTTACCGGCGCAAAGGTGCCTGCCAGGGCATCGGTGAGCGAATCGGTCACGGGCGGTTTTTCTAAGCTACTATCTGCGAGTTGCCGCGTTGTTAGTGGTACGGGCGTGTAATCAACAAGCTGCCGTGTAGTGGACGCGGCAGGAGTGCCACCCTGCGCGAAAGATTGCCATGTTTCGGGTAGTGGTGAAAGAGGCGCTGCACTATTGACCTGGGAGGGGTCGGGGAAAGCCATCTGCTCTGTCGCTACGGGGCCATAGGAGGGTTGCATTCCTGCTTGCTCCGCTTGTATTGCTCCCCTGCCGACCTGCTGCCAGGGCGACATACTCTGCTGACGTTCATCCATCAACGACATACATGCTTCCTTCCGAAATACGAATCTCTGTGATCTACAAAATATGCTTGCCCAACATCTGTCACATGTTGCTCTTTACACTAGAATGTACTAACCATCTTCCCATAAATCAAGCAAGGCACGCCCGTCATAGGACTATCTGCCTATGAAACGGTTGAGACCTGACGCACCAAAAGATAGGCTTGTGAACAGTGGAGTTCTCTGCTTGCCTGTCAAAGTCATGGCTTTCTTGCCAGAAACAAAGCCTGCACCTTTTTCCTATGGCTAATAGCTTGCGAGTGGGCTATAAGTTCGATGGCTCGTTTATGCAATGTTCCCAATCGGGGTCTTGCATCGTTTACTAAATTAGACGGAGGGAAGCATACGCTTCCAGGATGTCTGACCATTTGGAAGGATGAAAGGAAACCTCTCAAGCATGTTGCGAACCATGTGCAAAGGCAAAATTCATCGCGCAACCGTCACACAGGCCAATCTTAACTATATTGGCAGCATCACTATTGACCAGGACCTGCTGGATGCCGCCAACATCTATCCCTATGAGAAGGTGCAGGTGGTAAATGTAACCAACGGCTCGCGCCTGGAAACCTATACTATCGCGGGTGCGCGCGGCTCCGGCGTCATCTGTCTGAACGGCGCAGCGGCCCGTCTGACCGCCGAGGGCGATATCGTCATTATCATCAGCTACGGCCAGTTCAGCGAAGAGGAGATTCGCACGCTGGAGCCGCAGATCGTCTTCGTAGACGAACAGAACCACCTGACCGAGAAGAAGTCGGTGCCCCTGAGCGAGATGTTGCCAGAACTCGCACAAGAGGCCCTGCCCGAAGCGGAGATGCTCTACTCCTGACCTTCGGCGTAGTTTTTCATTCGCCCACAGGGGTTGAATGAAATACTGCGTATCCCCAACCTATCAAACGTTTGTAAGGTTCCTTTTCCCTTCATACAGAACGACGAGCCATCACAAGAGTCTCCCCCCAGCACCGTTCTCGCCTCTACTATATGCTGCCCCTTGACCACGCTGGCCCCGTCTTGCGCTTGCCCTACCCTCGTGTTATAGTGTTGCCATGCAGATCACCGCCCTTCAACCACAGGCAACAAATGGCGAGCGCGTCAATATTTTTGTCGATGGACACTTCTTGCTTGGCATTCACACGCTCATTGCGTTGCGCATGGGCCTGCAAGTCGGTCAGGAACTGACGGCAGACCAACTGGCCGAACTACAACGCGAGGAGGCGCTACAACAGGCCGTTGATCGCGCCCTCAACTACCTCTCATTGCGCCCGCGCAGCCGCGAGGAGGTACGCCGCTACCTGCGCCGCAAAGAGACTGCGCCCGCACTGATCGACGAGGCCATCGCGCGCCTGGATCATCTGGCACTGGTCGATGATCGCGCTTTCGGCACCTTCTGGCTCGAAACTCGCGAGCAGTTCAGCCCTCGCAGTGCACACGCGCTCAAGAATGAACTGCGCATGAAAGGCGTTGAGCGCGAGATCATCGACGAGATTGTGAGCGACGAACAGGACGAAGAACGCGCCATGCGCGCCGCGCGCAAAAAAGCTCTCCTGCTGGCCAAACAACCCTCTATCGACTTTGCAACTTTCCGCAATCGTCTCGGCTCCTTTTTGCAACGGCGCGGCTTCAACTACGAGATCACCAGAAAAACGGTCAGAGCCTTGTGGCAAGAATTGGTACATAGCAAAGATGACGACGAAGCAATGGATGATATGTGAGAGCGAAGCAGGGCACCCGCTCGCTCCAGATAGTTGCCCCACGCCAATGTCATCCATGTGCTATAATGAAGCAATCAGGAGGATAATTTATGGATGACTTGTGCGTTTTTAGCGGCAACGCCAACCGCGCGCTCGCGGTCGCTATCTGTCGTCATCTGCGTATTCCGCTTGGTGACGCGGATGTTTTCCAATTCAGCAACGAGAATATTTTTGTCAAAATCAATAATAATGTGCGCGAGCGTGACGTATTTGTCATCCAACCCTTTAGCACGCCTGTCAACCGCTCAATCATGGAACTGCTCATTATGATTGATGCATTAAAACGCGCCTCCGCCACCCGTATCACCGCCGTCATTCCTTACTATGCCTATGGGCGTACCGATAAGAAAGACCAGCCGCGTGTGCCCATCACCGCGCGCCTGATCGCGGACTGCATCACGGTGGCCGGGGCGCATCGCGTCTTGACGGTCGATATGCACGCCGGTCAAATTCAAGGCTTCTTCAATATTCCCGTCGATGAGCTAACGGCGCAGATTATTCAGGCGCGTTACATTGCGCAGAAAGACCTGCCAGACCTGACCGTCGTTTCCGCCGACGAGGGTTTTGCCAAGAAGGCGCGTCAACTGGCCGACCGTTTGAAAGCCCCGCTGGCGATTGTGGAGAAGCGCCGCCTGGACAATGATGGGCGCATGGAGGCCATGGGCATTATCGGCAACGTCAAAGATCGCACCGCGCTCATCGTCGATGACGAAATCGATACCGCCGGTTCACTGACGCAGGCCGTGCGCGTCGTTCACGAGCAGGGTGCGCGTGCTGTCTATTGCTGTGCCACGCATGGCATCTTCTCCGGCCCGGCTATCGAGCGGCTCAGCAAGGCTAATATTGAAGAGATCATCGTCACCGACACCGTTCCGCTGCCCGAAGCCAAACGCCTGCCCAACATGACCGTCCTCTCCGTCGCGGAACTGCTGGCCGGTGCCATCAGCCGCATCCACGATGGTCGCTCCGTCACCGAGCTATTTCGCTAAAAACATATTCTATTATATTAAACAGGCTTTACCTACATCTCCATAAAATCATGATTTACGATGTTATACAGGTAATTTATTGCTTTCCTATGAAAACGCCGTAGTCAATCAATGATTAATTATAGATAAGATATAGCCACATGTTGTGAAAGCAATAGACACAATGGCCCAGATAGTCTTTGAGCGTTTATAGCTGCTTTTGGGGCCGGTGAAATATATAACAGGCCAGGCCAGACCCCATGTGATGTTTCCGAGAGCAGGCAAAAATAACGATGGTGGATGCCCACTGGAAAAGACAAATTTCATGCTTACAAAAAAAATCTGTGCTACGATGATGAGTCCAATGACCCGCAGTAGCTCACGCTGGTTGAAGGCCATGAAACAGTGATAGAACGCCTTAACCAGCCAGAGAAAGATGTATAACATCCCTATAGAGCCAAAAAATATAAAAGATAAATCTCCCGCTTGTATTGGTGTAGACATCACGCTTACCTCATTTCACAGATATCTCTGCATAAATCATAGAGCATTGTTTAGTAATATCAAAGCTGGGCGTGGACGTAGTAGATAGTTTTTAGCAGAGATGTTATAATAGCATTCGATCCTGAATTATGTATCATTGTGTTTTTCCCTTGTGTAATATCGGAAAGGGTGGGTGGGGAAAATGAAACCGTTAGTTGCTATCGTCGGTAGGCCAAACGTTGGCAAATCGACTTTTTTTAATCGAATGATTGGAGATCGGCGCGCCATTGTCGAGGATATGCCCGGCACCACGCGCGACCGCATCTATGGCGATACAGACTGGAATGGGCGTACTTTTACCTTGATCGATACCGGTGGACTGGAGTTCGGCGATATCCCGGTGGGACAGGTGGGTTTGACCGGCCAGCCCGGCGACCTGATGGATCACGTGCAGGAGCAGGCCGAGCTGGCCATTGAGGAGGCCGATGTCATCGTGCTGCTGGTCGATGCCCGCAGCGGCATTACCGCCGCCGATGAAGAAGTCGCGGAACTGTTGCGTCGTTCCAACAAACCTGTCATTCTGGCCGCCAACAAGGCCGATAACGCCGCTCGTCGCCAGGATGCCGTCGAGTTCTATAGCCTGGGCCTGGGCGAACCCATTCCCATCTCGGCCCTGCAAGGTGTAGGCACGGGCGACCTGCTTGACCGCATCGTGGAGGAACTGCCACCGGAGGACGAGGAGGAGGCCAGCGAGGAGGAGGACGAAACACCGCGTATCGCCATCATTGGGCGTCCGAACGTGGGCAAATCTTCGCTACTCAATGCCATTCTCGGCACACAACGCTCTATCGTCAGCGCTGTGCCCGGCACCACGCGCGATTCCATCGATACTGATTTCGAGTTCAAGGGCCAGAAGATCAGGCTGATCGACACAGCGGGTATTCGACGACGTGGGCATATCGGTCCCGGCATCGAGAAGTTTAGCGTGTTGCGCTCTTTGCGTGCCCTTGAACGCGCCGACGTGGCGCTTTTATTAATCGACGCCAGCGAGGGCTTGACCGCACAGGACACGCATATCGCGGGCGAGATTCATGCGCAGACCAAAGGCGTTATCGTCGTTGTCAACAAGTGGGACCTGGCGCAGGAGCAGCGCCGTGCCGAACGCGAGGGTCGGTATCTCAGCCCGGAGGAAGAGATCCGCTCAGCGGAAGAGTACCGCCGCTATCTGGCTGAGGGCCTCAAGTTCATTCCCTACGCGCCGATCATCTTTGCTTCGGCCAAAACAGGCTATCATGTGCAATCTATTCTTGAGACGGCACTAAATATCACACAGATGCGTTTCTTACGTGTGCCAACGGCGAAGTTGAACGAGGTGGTACAGGAGGCGGTGCGTCGCCATAATCCCACAGTTGTACGCAACAAAGTACTTAAGATTTATTATGCTACTCAGGTTCGTGTCAATCCACCGACCTTTGTCTTCTTTGTCAACGATACCGAGGCCGTTCACTTCTCCTATGAACGCTACCTGGAGAATCGCCTGCGCGAAGCCTTCAGCTTCAAAGGTACCGCCATCAAGTTGCAATTCCGTCAGCGTAACAGCCGCGAAGACGCCATGAAGAAACGCTCGTAAGAACAAAAAATTGCATTATTGCATGCTTATTGGTTTTAGCCGCTCCATCACCATCTCCAGCGTGGGGATGCCCTGGATGCCGGTCTTCTCAACGGAGAAAGAGGCGACGCAGTTGGCGAAGTTGACGGCTTGCGCGGGGTCACCATGTTGCCAGAGATGGCCCAGGAAAGCGGCGGCGAAGACATCGCCCGCGCCGGTAGGATCGACCTCGACGGCGGGATAAGCTGGGAAGCGCATGGCGACCCCGCGCCGGTAGAGGCTGGCCCCGTATCTGCCGTCGGTTGCAACGAGCAGCGGAACATACATACTCCAGCGCGCCAGGATGGCGTCGGCGTCGGCGCGGTTGCCTTCGGCAAAAGGTAAGAGATCATCGTGACTGAGGATCAGCGCGTCTAGTGAGGGCAAAACCTGTTCTGCGACCTGCCAGGGTGTGGGCCAGACGCGACCGTCGGCGTCCCAGCGCCGCAGCCAGCCCTGTGGTGTTGCCGCCACCAGCGAACCCGCATGGCGCGGAAAGAACCGAACGATGTCGGGCGATAGCTCCTGATCGAGAGGGGCGAGCAGCACAATCGGGGCTGAGCGCCATGCCGCTGGAATATCATCGCCATCTAATGAGTCGCCGCGCTCATGTAAATACTGCACACGAAAACCGCCGTGATAGTGATTGGCAAAGGTGGTGGTGTGCGCACTGGCGCGCGTGTGCAGTGCTATGCCTGGAAGATAGGTAGGAAGATGAGCAAGAAACGCCTCGTCGGCACAGGTAACGATGGCGGACGCCAATCCCAGGCGGTAGGCGGTGAGGGCGGCAAACGTTACCGTCCCCCCAACCGTGAAGGAGCCATCGTCAAGCAGATCACGGGTGACGTGCCCGATAGTGAGGAACTGAGGCGTTACAGGCATATTTTCCCCTTATTTGAATGCAAGGCGTCCATGCAGGTGTTTGTGCATGGACGCCTTGTACCGGTTAGCGGCCAGGGCGTTTGAGCGAGATGACGACGCGCCGTTCATCGCCTTCACCAATGCTCTCGGTGCTGATGTCCTTGCTATCGGAGAGCGCGATGTGTACGATGCGGCGTTCGTGGGGTGGCATCGCTTCGAGGGCAATGGAGCGACGGTAGCTGCGTACCTGCTGCGCCACACGCAGGGCCAGGGAGCGCAGATTCTCTTCGCGTCGCTGCCGATAATTCTCGGCATCGACGATGATGCGCATGCGGTGATGGGTACGGTGGCTGACGATCAGATTGACCAGCAATTGCAAGGCGGCCAGCGTCTCGCCGCGACGGCCAATGAGCAGGCCGAGGTTTTCGTTAATGCCGTGAATATTGAGCGTAAGCGGGTTGGTAGAGCGCACCTGCACGGTGGCATGGATGTTCATGTAGCGTAAAATATGTTGCAGGACATCAACGGTAATCTCAATGTCCTCGCGGCTCGGCACCTCTACCTCGGTCATCTCTGTTTGCCGACCCTCGTCCGAAGCATCGGCAGTTTCAGCCGCCTCGGCCACGAGCGAGGAAAGAGATTGTGAGGAAGTGGAGGCCAGAGGGACGAAGGGGATTGGCTCATTTTCGTCTTCCTCCTCCTCAAATTCCTCATCTTCCTCTTCAAACTCCTCCTCACCTTCGTCCAGGTATTCTTCCTCGTCTTCCCCGTCCTCAAACTCCTCTTCGTCTTCGTAGAGTTCGTTGTCGGGCAAGGGAATCTCAGCATCCGGGCCGAGGATCGCATCCGCCATTTCGGGCGTAATCACTGCCCCGGTCGCTTTGCCGGGCTGTGGATGCGTCTGCGTCGTCTGCGCCTGTGGCACGCGCAGCGTTGCGCGCACGATAGCCTCGCGCCCGCCCAGGCCAACCAGCCCCCGGCTTGGCTCTTGTAATACGGCGATATCTACTTCATCGCGGCGTTTCCCCAGGCGCATCAATGCCTTTTGGATTGCCTCCTCGACACTCTTGCCGCTGGCTTCTATACTTTCCACGATGACCTTGCCTCCCTCTCATTACATATGTTGAGCAGTGTCGCTATGCTTATATGATGACACCTATGCTCTATTATATCGTTTCTCGCTAACGCGACGTTGTGCGGCGACGACGTACATTCGAGCTACGCCTGCGTGCCGAGGCGCTTGTATTGGTGCGCGACGTTGAGCGCGTCTGGCGATTGGTTGTGCCATCGGCCTGGGCAGTATCGCTATCAGTATCACCCTCTGCATTGCTATCGGCCCGGACAAGCGTGCGAGCTTTGGGCGCGTCTACAACAGTGTTGCCATTCTTCGTTGCTTTGCTAGTGCCATTACTGCTGGCATTGCCGGAACCGCTGATACCGGCCAGATTAAGATTGGGCATAACGGCGAGCGCGCCCCAACCGGTAACAAAATACTGCTGCACCACCTGGAAGATAGACGAAACAGTCCAGTAGAGTGCCAGACCGGCGGGGAAAGTCCAACCGATGAAGAGGGTGATAATGGGCATCACAAACTGCATCATCTTCATCGACTGCGCTGTCGGGTCACTCGCGCTACTGCTCGTTGCCTGCTGGCGCGTTTGCGACATACGCAACTGGATGAAGGTGGCCAGCGCGGCCAGGATGGGCAGGACATGGGTCGGGTCCGGCGTAGCTAGTGGAATGTGGAATGCCGGATTAATGAAGGTAAACCAGTCCAGCGACAGGTTGGGCAGCTTTGTGAAGTGTGGCACGAACGGGTAGAGCATCCCGTTAATAGCTTTCAAACGTGCGGTAGTCGAGCCGGTGACGCGAATGACGTTTTCCAGCGCGAAGAACAGGCCGTATAACACGGGCATCTGGATCAACAGAGGCAGACAACCGGCCGCAGGATTGATGCCATATTCTTTATAAAGCTGCTGCATAGCGAGCGCCTGTGCCTGTTGATCCTTCGCATATTTGCGGCGTATCTCGGCCATCTGTGGTTGCAGGGCCTGTGTCGCGCGCATGGATTTGAGCTGCTGTAGGGTCAGAGGAAACAGGATCAGCTTGATGATGAGCGTCAACACGACAATCGACAGGGCAAAATCGCCGATAGCGTGATAGAGTAGCATCAGCGCGTTGAAGATGGGAAACGTAAAGATGATGTTGAATAAATTACCAATTGGACCCAAGAATGTACTCACAAGTATTCTCCTGCCTTCCTCGACCTAGTGCCCCAGTTTTTCGGGAACCGGATCGTACAGATCGCCATGATAAAATGGGTGACATCGTCCAATCCGCTTGATGGTAAGCCATCCACCACGGATGAGGCCGAAGCGTTCAATTGCCTCATAACCATACTGGGAACATGAGGGAGTAAACCGACACGATGAAGGCAAGACGACCGACAGCGTGCGCTGATAGATTCTAATAAGTGCGAGTGCGATATATTTCACTGCTATCAACCCTTGTACGTATCGACTGCCTGCCCGTTTGCCTGCCTGCTGCTGGCATCTGTTCGCTGCTCAGGCTCCGTCTCCTGTGGCAGAGCCGGTGTTGGTGCCGGGGCGAGCAGTCGCGCCCGACGTAAAAGTATTCCGATGTCCTGTGCGATGTCGTGTAAGGGGACATCGACGATAGGACTTTTTGCTGTAATTACTACGTCCCAGTAACCGGAAAGTTCAGACAAATAAGGCCGAATTGCCTCACCGAGAAGTCTCTTTATGTAATTACGTCGTACAGCGCGTTTCGCGATCCGTTTGCTGACGACGAAACCGACTCGCACTCGTGAGACATCGTTAGGTGCCCATGCGACGATAAGCAGCCGGGACGCCACAGCACGCCCCTGCTGCCTCACTCGCTGAAAATCGCTATTTTTACGCAGGCGTAACGCACGATTGAGTGCCACTCTATGCTATGCTGTCTAACAACTAAACAGTCAAGCTCCAGCGCCCTTTAGCGCGCCGGGCCTTGATGACCCGCCGTCCGTTGCGCGTTGCCATACGTTTCAAAAAGCCATGTACACGTTTGCGCGGAATGCGCTTGGGTTGCCATGTGCGTTTCATTGAATGCTACTTTCTCCTCCACTCGGAATATCTCGTAGATTATAACGAGTATTCGCGCCTCTGTCAATTGTCAAGGGACTCTAAAACTGCTCAAACCACTGCTATCTGGTAGGCCTGATTTATGAAAATGCGTTCGTGCCAGCGGTTGTCAAAAATCTTGAGCGGCAGGTGCGAGAGATGAACGCTCGGCTGCAACCACATGGCTTGACTATCACGCGCGTTGCCAAACGCGGCTTTCTGCTCACCGAGCTTCCTGACGAGATGGAGATGATGGATTAGCCGGTGGAATAAACGTCAAAAACAACGGGATTTTATGTCATTTTTGACCTGAAAACCCGTCATTTTTGATCCCTCTTTTGCTTGTAGTTCAGGTAAGATGGGCAGTGTAAGAGATAGTGGCACGCTGAAAAAGGTTCGCAGTCTTTAGCAGCGTGTCACCTGGTCAGCGGACATCATCCGCATGCTCACAGTATAGCATAATCTCGCTTATCACATAGAGCGAGAAAGTGGCTCATGCGAAAGAAAGGATACTCTAATGTTCAATGCTACTCACACCACTACGAAGAAGTTTTGGCAGGTTGCGCTTTTAGCTTGCATGCTAGCACTACCCCTAAGTTTTACGGGGTCATCATCTGCCCTTGCTGTTAGTGGACCGTACACTCCTCCTCCTAATCAATGTCTCCACGAAGGTGCGAATGTCCAGGACTATGAAAATAAACCCAACGAGATACTAGCTACGGGCCAAACCTTGAGTGTTTGTGGCATAAGCGGTGTTGTTGCGACTGTTAACCAGAAAATAACAATTACCAATGGTTGTGAAGGTACAGCAGGAACTGGCTCATCCACTCTCTACGACAACTTCTCAATTCCTTTCGGAGAATACGGCAAGGCCCAGTACGATGATAAGGTTGGTTGTGTAGACTGTGTCTATTTAAACCATATGCTAGTAGGTCGAAATTACCCAAACTTTAAAATGATCGTGACCGTTGACGCTAGTGGTTCCTATGTAGAAGATGGGCGAACTATTCCTGCGACGAGTACAGGTGTTTCGACTGCGGTGTTAATGGTTCAAAATACCGGCCTATATGCGCCTGGTTGCCCAACTACTGACTAACCTTGAAAACTCTTTTCATAGGGGAATACTAGGAGAGGTGATCGATGCTTTCCAGATAAATATGGGAACAAATATCGCCAAAGCTAGACACAGGTATCCCTTTTGAGGTAAACTGAACGTTGCAGGTAATGCAACAGTAGTTGAAAAAGGGATACTCTCAAACTTTGAGTTAGTTATAAAGATTTCATGAGAAAGGAGAGGACCAATGCATGCACAAGCCCCAAAGCAGGCAGTAATTAATTCGCTAACCGATTCTAATCCTCAGGCGAAACGAGAAGAAAGAGGTATATTAGCTAAGCCAGAAAGCATCATCTTTATAAAAGAGAAAAGTCTGCCGTATACATATGCCTATGTAGTGCGTTATACAAGCACTACTGGACAGCAATGGTATGATACAAGTTATGTAGTGCAAAAAGTCGATGGTACATTTATTGTGCGTAGTGGGGTTTATTGTAAGAACGAGGAGCGTTTCCTTACAAGCAAAGAAAACCAGGGCATGGATCAACATAAACCCCTACTTAGAATATCAAGTGGAGGAGGGAAACCTGTAATACAGAAAGAAGCATCACTGGAAAAAAAGAGGGAAGATATAACAAGGGATGGCTCAGCAATGCATACGCTGAGGATTGGTAGTTCATCAATAAATGATGAGCTTCTGGAGGATCGACCGAATTATCGTTTTTTGGTTGGTTACCTTACGGCTAATGGTCAGGAGGTTGCGAGCGTGCGCATGCTTCCTCAAGCAGGGATTATAGAGGAAGATGAGGTTCAAGACAATACAGTTTTATTCCTCACTGAATATTCTCCTCCTATTACCTTTGAGTTCTACGACTCTTCGCACACTTTGCTTGCTACCCAACAATGGAGTGCCTAAAAGAAGGCTAACTGACGCGATAGGCAAGTTTTTTGAAATTATGCCCGAAGCCATCCATGTGAAGGTGAAATGTTCTCAACATTCTGTCAGACTCACGCTAATGAAAAGGGCAACTGTGACTCAGTTGCATACCATCTATGGACTACCTCCTAATAGGCTACTGTGTACTACTTAATTAGACAAGGAGAGACATTTGTCAGATCAAAAGCCTATCTTTACCAAACGCACGGTACAGTTGAACTTTCACATTTCTCTGCCACCCAAAAACTCTCTGCAATGGCTTATGTTTCTGCTAGTTTGCCTGTGTATAGTTGTTACTAGTTGGATTATTCTGATTTATAACAACATAACTGCTCCTCATTCTAACGCATCTTTAACAGGTCTTTACATCATGATGCTATTTATTAGCTCGCTGCCATGTCTACTGGCATTACGAGATGCTTTGCGTGCGCGGAAATCAGATTCAGATGATGTTGAATAGTTATATTCCTCTATATTCGCTTGTTCTCTCCATAGCAGGCCCGATAAGATCGTGCTTGATATTCAGACAAATTTATGCAAAGAAGGATAACAATCAATGAAGCTGTGGCATAGCAGCGAGAAGGCATGGTATCTATGATGAGGTACCATGCCTCTTATGTTCTCTCGGCTACACGTATGCCTACGCCGTTTTGAAGCGCAGCATAACGCGGCCCAGGCGCAGTTCGTCGTTGTCGTGGAGGGGCGTGGGGGTTTTGGGAGCGAGACGCTGGCGGTTCACATACGTGAAGTTCGTGCTGTTCTCGTCCTCGATCATGTATTGCCCGTTCTCCAGGAAGATGCGCGCGTGCATGCGTGAGACGCCGCCCTCTTCGCCGCCGTGCGGGGTCAGGTCAATGTCGGGATAGATGTTGCTAACGGCATCCTCGCGCCCGATGGTGACGCTATCCTTGCCGCTCAAGTCGAACTCCTGGTTATCGGCCTCTACGATCAGGCGGGCCGACATGGTGGGTGCAGCAACGACCGGCTGCGGTGTCATCGGGGCGGCTGTCGGAGCGGGCGCGGGCGCAGGTGCAGCGGCGGTGGCAACCGGTGCGCCTGCCAGCAGGCTCTGACCGCAGTTCGAGCAGAAAGCCTCGCCAGCCGGATTTGTGGCTCCACAGGATGGGCAGGTAATCGTACCGCCGCTAGTCGCCGGAGCGGGTGCTGGCGCGGTAGCTACAGCAGGTGCAGCATTCAGTGGCTCGCCACATTCGTCGCAGAAAGCCGAGCCATCGGGATTCTCGTGACCAAGTGAACACCTGATTGACATCGTTTTGTATCCTTTCTTGAGTCGTAGGGCGGGGGCAAGGCGAGCGCGAAGACCGTTCCTACTATATCTCGTGCAGGGTAGGGGTGACCCTCGCAGCCGCCCTGCTTCCTACCCCCTGTCTCTCATCTATTATGGTAGTATATCGTCTAAGCGTTGCGTGAGTTTGCGTGTTTTATTGCCGATAGATTTGATCTGCTCTTGTGAAACTTGCTGACCCCGATTCATCTGTTCAAGGGCCTGTTGCGTCTCCTCGTCCAGGACACGGGTGACGTTGGGGGCCAGGCGTGTTGTAACTTTGCCGGTGCGCTTGTATTCGTCCAACACGCGCGTGACCAGACGGTTGGCGTTGGCCTTCTCGGCAAAGTTCATCACCAGCGCGTTGACCTGTGAGGCCAGATTGGCGTCGTTGGTGAAAGTTACTTTGATCTCGTCGCGCACACGCTCACCGATCAGGTTGGCGATAGGCACGTCATAGCTCAACTCGGCCTGCGCGATGCGGAAGAGGCCCGCCGGGCGAGGATCAATCATCAACTCGACCAGCACGGACTGCGGCGTATCTTTCTCCAGATCGCCCAGGGGTACCACCACCTGGCGGTCTGAGAGTGCCGACGGATCAACATCGCGGATCAGTGGTAGCACCTTGACGGCCTTGCGCGGCGTGACGCCGGTGGGCAGGCGCAGCGTCAGGACGGCGTTGCGCACGGCAACGGCGACAGCGCTCTGATACTGCTGCTGGAAGATGCTCATGGCATCGCTGGGATTGCGAATGAACTCGGAGGGGTTGCCGCCGCTGAGGGTGCCGATGTCGTCGAGCAGAGCCTCATCCCAGTCCTGGCCGATGCCCAGCGTCGAGATGGTCACGCCCTGCGCAGCGGCCTCTCTGGCCAGCATACGGCATTTCTGTGTGTCGCCGTAGGTCACGCCGTCGGTGAGGAGAATCATGCGTTTGACGGCGTTGGGAATATTCCAGCGGCGCAGTTCATTGAGGCCAAGCTCCATGCCGAGCGACATCGTGGTGCCCCCGGCATCCTGAATGCGATCAATGGCGGCCTTCATGCCGGGTTTGTCATTGGCGGGCATGGAAGGGATAATCACCTGCGCGGTATCGTCGAAGATCACGACCGAGATGTAGTCAGTGGGTTCCAGGTTGTCGATGACGGTCTTGACGGCCTCGCGCACATTATAGAGCTTCGCGCCTTTCATCGAGCCGGAATGGTCAATCACCAGCGCAACGTTCAATGGCATGCGCACCTGTGCCATGACATCGGTAGTTTTGGCTTCCAGTAAAACATATGCGAGCTGGCTGCCACCAGTGACCGGCATGTAGTCCTTCCCCAACTGGTGTGTCAGCGTTACCTCTCCGGGCATAACTGTGTACTCCTTTCGTGTTCGGCTTGCTCTAGTATATCATGTGTATCATGCGAACACGTCTGTAATCGTTGATTACCCACGCACAAAAACGACGACGGCGCTGATATTATCCTCTCCACCATTGGCGTTGGCGGCTTCAATGAGTCGCGTGCAAGCCGTCTGTGGGTCTGGCGCGTTCATGAGTATCTCGGTTATCTGTGGATTGCGCACCATCTCCCACAGGCCATCGCAGCAACTGAGTAAGATGTCGCCGGGATGTAGTTGCTGCTTGAAATCATCGATCTGCACATTGGGCTTATCTCCCAGACTGCGGAAAATCTGGCTGCGCTGTGGATGCGTATAGATGTCATCCGGCTCAATCAGGCCACTGGCAACCAGTTGACTGACCAGCGAGTGATCGTTTGTGAGCTGGTACAGCTTTCCGTCTCGTAACATATACGTTCGACTGTCGCCAACGTTGATAATATACGCATGCTCGCCCACGATCATGAAGCCAGTGACGGTCGAACCCTTATCGGTCTTGTTGCGCTGATTATCCTGGCATAACGCCAGGTTGGCATCCTGGATTGCACCTTTGAGTGTCTCGACCAACTCGTCTTCCGACAATGTCTTTGGCGGCTCGCCCGCTTTCTCAGCCGCCAGAGGCTCCATCAGAAGGGCGCGTGTGAGGCGCTCGGCAATGACGTTGATGGTCATGCGACTGGCCCCCTGGCCATCATCGTGCCCCCCCATGCCATCGGCGACAATGAAGACGCCGACCGGCGAGGAGATAGATTCGTGGACGCGCTGCAATTGCAATAGAAGGGTACTATCTTCGTTAGGGTCGCCGCGTCGCATCAAGCCAGCATCCGAATCGGTCGCGGCCAGCAGATGGACGCCATTGGGGAAGAGCGGCTGCGAGATTTGTGGCTGCTCGATCACATAGGTATGGCCCTGCTCGACAAAGGTATTGATAATCTGGCCAAGCAGCACATGCGCGTCGTCGCCCGTGCTGGTCGCATCGTACTCGTGCATAGTGTACTCGATATTCAGCAGTTCGGCCCCGCAATCGATGCAGAACTCATCGCCCTCGGCGTTTTGTTCCGAGCCACAGTTCCAGCAGCGTTGATAGCCCTGGCGATCCACCACCTGATAGACGTGTTCATGCTCCTCACTGTTAACAAGCTGCAAAACCTCGTAGCGCTCGTTGACGGTAGTACCAGCCGACAGCGTCGGGAAGGCGCTCTGACTCTCCTGCGCCTCGGTCTCCTCGGCGGGCTGTGCTACCGTTTCCAGCTCCTGGCTCACCGACTCCGGCGCGATCTCCTCTTCGACCTCTTCATGCTCGCCAGGAACTGCCGTCCTGTCTTCATGCGCCACCTCATCCTGTACATGCGTTCTCTCACCCTCTTCGTGAGTCGCCTCGTCCACCTCTTCGGGACGTGATGCATCACGCTCTCTCTCTTCTGCCTCGTCCGAGGCGGGTTCGGCAAGGGCTGCGTTGATAGCATCGCCAGGAATGCTGGCGGTTGGTTGATCTTCGATATCCACCGTCTGTGCAACCTCTGATGACCAGTGGCGCGAGCGGTAGCTGGCGATTTCTTCGGGAGTTAGCACCAGCGTGGGGGCCTGGCTGATATCTTCTATGGTCGCCTCGCTGCCATTCGCTGTCCCCGGCTCTTGTGCCTGCGTTTGTACTTGCTGTCCTTCCGTTGCTACCGCTTCGGCTTGAGCAATTTGCGGTGTTGTGGCCTCTACTTCAATCGGCGTGGGCGATGGCACTGGTGAGGCACTCTGAGGCTGCGCGGTCTCCGCCGTTGCTGTTGCCACAGCGGACGGCCTGACCGATTCAGCTTGCGGTTGCGCTTGAGCGGCTGTCAAGGGGCGACCGCACCCTTTACAGAAGCGAGCATTTTCACGATTTTCTGTATGACATGACGGACAGAGCATTCTGCCCTCCTTCAAAGTGTTGTGTTATTCCAAATGATCAACTATGAATTTTCCCCATCGCCGTAGGGGCGTGATTGATCACGCCCTGGGAGCAGAGCCACGAGCGAGCGGGGCGAATCGCCGAGTTCGACGGTCACAATTCATCATTACTCCCTGGAAACGCCTCGACGGGCCAGCGGGGTGTGATGAAGCACGTCCCGACGGAGATAGGATTATGGTAGTTTAAAGTTGCTTTTGTAAACGTAATGCTTCCGTATTATTTGGGCTGCGCTGTAGCGCCTCATTCACCATGCGCCGCGCCTCCGCCTTTTTGTTCGTTTTGAGATAGCAAGTTGCCATCGCGCTGTAAATGTCGGGTATGTCGGGACTATTCTGCCGGGCCTGTTCCAGGGCGCTGAGCGCGAGCTTCCACTCGCGGGCCTCCATGTGAGCGCGTCCGAGTTCATACCAACCTTCCCAGAGCGTGGCATCCTGCTGCGTCGCCTGTTGAAGCACGCCAATGGCGGAGCGAGGCTGTTTCATCCTGATATAAAGACGCCCAAGTGCTATCAGAATTAACGCATGATTGGGATTAATCTTCAATCCATCTAGAAAGTACGCTTCAGCTTCGCGGTTATAACCCTGCTCCATCGCCGCCAGGCCGAGCTGATAGTAAATGGCCGGGTCCTGCGGTGCCAGCGCCTGGGCCTTTTTAAAAGCCTCGCTGGCCTTCGCGTACAGTCCCAGGTCGCGGTAGCAGAGGCCAAGCTGAAAATGCGCGTCGAGAGCCTCCGGTTTCAGGCGTGTGGCCGCTTCCAATTGCTCTGCCGCCAGCTTCAGGTTCTCCTGTGCCTGCTTCTTGTCGGTATCCTTGAGCGACTGAGCATACTGGCGATAGGCGCGCCCAAGCTGGTACACGGGGTCATACGCGCTCTGTCCGTTCTGTGCCAGTTTGAACATGTTGATGGCCTGCACATACTCCTTCTGGCTCAAGTGCTGCAAGCCCTGGCGATAGGCAGTGCCGGCATCGACCGTTGAGACGGCAGTGGGTTGTGCTGGTCGCGCGAGAATGCTGCCGTTGCTGACCGGGCGCGCCCGAATCGGTTGCGCGGGGCGTGCTTGCAGTGCTGGATTGACCGGTCGCGCCTGAATGCCGCTACTCACACGCGCGGGAGCCACGTTCTGCGCACGAGCCTGTGGCGGCACCGTCCTGGCCCCCGGTAAGAGTGGCTGACCATCGCGCTTGCAGAACTTAGCGCCGGGTCGATTCTGAAATCCACACTTTGGGCAGACCAGTCCTGTTGCCAGGGCGGGAGCGGGTGCCGGAACGACGACAGTGGAGTTGGGCGAGAGAGCCGGAACCTGAATCGTTGTGGCAGGCTGACGCGCCGGAATGCTGTTGGGTAGACATTGTTGCAGCGCGACGCGCATGGCCTCCGCGCTCTGGAAACGCTGTGCCGGATTCTGCTGCATGGCCTTGATGATGACCTGCTCAATCGGGCAGATAATCTTATTACCAACCTGGATCGTGCGCAGGCGCGGGTTTTTCGCCAGAATGCTACCCTGCGCAGGCGTCTGAATGGGGTCAGGCTCGTAGTTGGTCAGCAGGTGATAGATCGTTGCACCCAGCGAGTAGATGTCTGAGCGCGCGTCAGTCTGTACCAGTTGGCCAGGATTCTGCGCGCTACGCTTCTGACCCGGAGCGGTAATCGACCCCAGATGTTCGGGCGAAGCGTAGGAGATGGTGCCCAGGTTCTCGGTGTTGGTACGTTTGTTGGGATCAAAGCGGCGTGCAATGCCGAAATCGATCAGGCATGCCTCGCCTTCGGGCGTAATCATGATATTGCCCGGCTTCAGATCACGTAGAATAATTGGTGGGTTGCGCGTGTGAATGTAAGTCAGCGCCTCGCAGACCTGCATGGCCCAGTTGATGACCTGTTCTTCGGGCAGGGGCTTCTGTGCCTGTTCCAGTATCTTCTCCAGCGACTGCCCCGGCACAAAATCCATGACGAAGTAGTAATTGCCGTGATCCTCGAAAAACAGCTTCAGCGAGGGGATGCGCGGGTGCTTGAGGTCACTCAGCAGAGTGATCTCCTTGCCGAAACGTTCGATAGCGGCCTTGCGCTCCTCGGGGCTAAGATTAGGGCTGATCAGCAGTTCTTTCACCGCGTAGTACGTGGGCGCGGTGCCTGCGATACCTGCCTGTTCCACCTTATAGACGGTGCCCATGCCTCCTTCGCCAAGTACCTGCACGATTTTGAATTTTCCATCAAGGACTGTACCTATTGGGAGAGCCATACGTTCGTCATCCCCACTTTTGTTCTCTTAATGCATATTCTGCTATGCTGCATCGACCTGCACGACGATGGCGGTGATATTATCCTCGCCTCCGTTGGCATTGGCCATCTCGATGAGCCGGTCGCATTTTTGCTGTGGACTCTCCGGCCCACTCAGTACCTTCTTGAGATCGTTATCATGCACCATTTCCCACAAGCCATCGCAGCAGAGCAGGAGTACATCGCCTGCTTGCAGCGTCTCTTGAAAGATGTCCACATCGACATTTTTATGGCCCGCGCCCAATGAGCGATAGATGAGGTTGCGCTGCGGATGCGTGTAGACATCCTCCGGCTCAATCTGTTTGGCCTCCACCAGCCGTGCCACCAGCGAGTGATCGCGCGTCACGGCTCTTAATTTGTCGCCACGTAACAAATACGTGCGACTGTCGCCAACGTTGGCAATATATGCCTGATCATTTTGAATCAGAGCCACAGTAACAGTGCAACCGAGGCCACGCGCGGAAGATCTGGTTTCGCCATACTGTAAGATGGCCCTGTTCGCCTGCTGAACGGCCAGACGCAGTTGCTCCTCCATGATGGCCGAGCGCGACGTCTCGCTGAGCTTATGCGTCGCTTTTGGATCGTTAGCCATCCTGGACAATTTGACGGTCGCGTCGGGATCGGTAGCGGTAGAGGAGTCGGCGATGTTTAATTTAATGGTCGGCTGGTCGGTAATGGGTTTCAAAAAGTTACTAAGCATCGAGCTAATCGTATCAACTGCTAATTTGCTCGCAACTTCACCTGCGCGATACCCGCCCATGCCATCGGCGACGATGAAGAGGCCATTATCACCATCTTCTAGTGATTCAATTTGTTGAAAGGCATTGTCCTCATTTTGTTCACGCTGCCTCCCGACATCAGTTTTCATTGCTGCTGTAAGTTTTACATGCATAGGTACGTTCCTCATAGTGCAGGAGTTGGAATGTATTCAGGTCACACTTAGCCACGTCTACTATAACATATGGCTGTTTGAAAGACAATCAAAAGCTCTTTTAAGAATGTGCATCAATTTTTTGCAGCGAGCAGGCCAGCGCAAAAAAATACAACTTATTTTCCTTCAAAATCCTTTCTTCTGTTCTGACATCAGGAAGATCATTCATCATCTACTGTGGTACAACCAAGTCATAACTAGCTTAGCTTCGACTGTTTCATAGGCCACGCCATGTCGTCAACGGCAACAAATAGATCAGGGTTCAAGCAGGCCGAGGCGCAATAGTCTTTTTGTCAGTTCATATATGTCTGCTCTATCACCTTCTCTTCTCAACCCAATAGCAATGACCAGTACCTCTACACGCTTAGCTTCGACACGATAAATAATGCGATAGCGTTGTCCTACGGCGCGTATACTTCTGAGACCCGATAACTCTCCGGTCAACATCTTTCCTTGTTTCTCAGGCTCGTCAGCCAGACCCTCCATGCATTCGATAAGACGTCTCCGAATGCGTTGATCTGAAATAGCCAGCAAATGTTTCTTTGCTGGCGGCATAACAACAACCTGCCATCTCATACTGCATCACGTATCCTACAAAATGTCTGGCCATTACCAGAGAAACAAAGCTTTATAAGCCCAGTTCCTTTTTCACATCTTCCAGAGTTTCACCTTTGCCCTCAAGGGCCTCTTTAAGACCCAGGCGCAAATCGGCCATCAGTTCCTCGTCACCCAGAATCTCCAGTGTTTCCACTATAGACTCATAGAGTTCCCAGGGGAGAATTGCCAGCACAGGCTTATTATGACGTGTTACTGCAACAGCACTTACTTGATGTTGTTCTTCCAGTTCCTGGTCAAACATCTCCGGCAGGCGTGTCAGTTGTTCCCTGGCCTCGACAATTGAAAGCGCATGTTTGATTCCCATTGCTTGCACCTCAGAAAATGACCTTATTACGTACATATAATTGTACATTAATATGGACGTAAATGCAAGGTTCTTGCCTCCCTCGACGCTCCCCAAAAAATCTGATATAGTGGACGCAGTATTGCTTTACCGAAACACTCATGCGCGGGCGAGCAGGCTTGCGCGTTGTCAGGAGATGGGAGCTTGGCATGGCAACAACCGACAAAGCCGTCGTTCACTTAAAACGCACTCCACTCTACCAGCAGCATGTGGCGCTGGGCGCACGCATGGTCGAGTTCAGCGGCTGGGAGATGCCCGTCCAGTATAGTGGCATTATAGAGGAACACACGGCGGTGCGCACGCGGGCCGGTCTGTTCGACGTCAGCCACATGGGCGAGTTTAAGGTCGAGGGGAACGATGCGCTACCCTTCTTGCAGTACCTCGTGCCCAATGATGTCTCAAAACTGGCCATTCACCAGGCGCTCTATAGCCAGCTCTGCCTGCCCGATGGCGGCGTCATCGACGATCTGCTGATCTATCGCCTGGCGGAACAGCACTATATGCTCGTGGTGAACGCGGGCAATATCGACAAAGATTTTGCCTGGGTCAAAGAGCAGTCGCGGCGCTTTCCCAACGTCACCGTCATCGATCAGTCCTCTACTACCGCGTTGCTGGCCCTGCAAGGCCCGGCAGCGCTCAGTATTCTGCAACCCCTCACTGAGACGAACCTGAGCGGTATCCGTTACTATCGCTGCGCAGCGGGCCAGGTTGCGGGTATCAACTGCCTGATCTCGCGTACCGGTTATACCGGCGAGGATGGCTTTGAACTCTACTGCGCCCCCGCCGACGTCGTGCAACTCTGGCAAACATTGCTAGAGGCGGGGAAAGCACATGGCCTTCTGCCCGCCGGATTGGGTGCCCGCGACACGCTACGCTTAGAAGCTGCCATGTGCCTCTACGGTCACGAACTCGACGAGCAGACCAACCCTATCGAGGCGCGCCTGGACTGGTCGCTTAAACTGGACAAAGGAGACTTTATCGGACGCGACGCGCTACTCAAGGTACGCGAGCAGGGGCCACGTCGCCTTTTGATCGGTATCGAGATGGTTGATCGCGGCATCCCGCGCGGCGGCTATGCCCTTTATGACGGCGAACGGCGCATTGGCACGCTAACAAGTGGCGCGCCCGGCCCCACCGTTGGCAAAAACATCGGCCTGGGTTATGTTGAGGCAGCCTACGCCGTCGTCGGTCAGCCCATCCAGGTCGATATTCGCGGCAAACGCGCCGCCGCGCGTATCGTTGCTCTACCATTTTACAAACGTAAAAGGTAATATATTCGTAGAGACACGATAAATCGTGTCTACCGCGCGCTGTATCGCCTATGCACTGTTCAGAGCGTGATGAATCACGCCCCTATGGCTGGCTGGAAGATTTCATCATCGCGCCTGGACGGGATAAAAATGGTTAGACATATAATTTTTAAGAAGGGAGCATTTCGTAATGGCAAACCTGAATCACCCTGACGACCTCAAATACAGCAAAACTGATGAGTGGGTACGTGTCAATGGCGACGAGGCCACTATCGGTATCACCGACTACGCGCAAGATCAGCTTGGTGACATTGTATACGTCGAATTGCCCTGGGATGCTGGTCAGCACGTTTCCGCAGATGACAAGTTTGGCGATATCGAGTCCGTCAAAGCTACCTCAGAGCTTATTTCACCGATCAGTGGCGAGATCATCAAGGTCAATGAGGCCCTGAAAGATCATCCAGAACTGATTAACGATAGTCCCTATGAGGACGGCTGGATGCTGGTCGTCAAGATCGCCAATCCGAGCGAGATCGACCAGCTCATGGATGCCAATGCCTATCTTCAGTATCTCCAGGGTCGCTAAAGCAGGGCAAGGCGAGCCAGGGCGAGCGCAGGCACCGCCCCTACCCTGAACGGTGTTACCTCTCACGTTTATCGTCCAGGTAGGGGCGGTGCCTGCGCTCGCCCTGGCTCGTTCCTAATTGGATAGATAACACACCTATGAGCTATAATGAGTCTATAAACAAAATCTATGAACCGCATGCTTGTTGTCTTTCCCCCATGCTATGGTAATACTCTGATGGGTTGTGTAAGGATGACGATGGAAAGAAACGGGATGCGGCGCTATCATATCGGCTCCCCTGGTTTGCATATGAGGCACAAAGGGGCGCTTCTGAACTACTGTTGATACGAAGGGGAGTTCTTTCATGAGCTATGTACCCAATACTCCAGAGGAGCAGCAGGCCATGCTGGAACAGATGGGCCTGACTTCGATGGAGGAGTTGTTGACGCCCGTACCAGAGCAGGTACGACTCCGGCGTCCGCTCAACCTGCCGCCTGCGCTCTCTGAACCCGACTTGAAACGTGTGCTGACGCGCATGGCGGCCAAAAACAAGAACCTGGATACGACCATCTCGTTTCTGGGCGCGGGCACCTATGACCATACCATTCCCAGTGTGGTGCCACATCTGCAACGCCGCTCCGAGTTCGTGACCTCTTACACGCCCTACCAGCCGGAGGTGAGCCAGGGCATGTTGCAGGCCATCTACGAGTTTCAGACGATGGTCTGCCAGATCACCGGCCTGGAGGTTGCCAACGCCTCGCTATATGATGGTTCAACGGCGCTGGCCGAGGCCGTGCTGCTGGCAGTTGGCCCCGGCGGGCGCGGTGAGGTGGTTATCTCCGAGGGCATTGATCCGCAATACCGGCGCGTCCTGCACACCTACGCCTTCGCGCGCGGCTTCCAGGTCAAAGAGGTACCGACACGCAACGGCGTTACCGATCTGGAGGCGCTGGATGCCGCCGTCAACCCTACGACTGCCGCCGTCGCCATTCAGCAGCCTAACTTCTTCGGTTGCCTGGAGGATGCGCGCGCCATTGAGCGCATCGCCCACAAGGGCAAGGGACTGTTTATCACTACCATTACCGAACCGGCCTCGCTGGGCATCCTGGCCGCACCGGGAGAATATGGCGCGGACCTGGCCGTCGGTGAGCTGATGAGCTTTGGCAACACAATGAGCTATGGCGCGCCTGCGTTGGGTTTCATGGCCTCTAAACAGAAATTTGTACGTCAGTTGCCGGGCCGTCTGGTGGGCCAGACGGTTGAAGAGGGCGGCAAGCACCAGACCGGCTATGTGCTGACGCTGCAAACACGCGAGCAGCATATTCGCCGCGAACGCGCCACCTCTAACATCTGCACTAATCAATCCTTGCTGGCGGTCGGCGCGACCATCTACCTGGCGGCGCTGGGCAAACAGGGCTTCCGCGAACTGGCCGAACTGTGCCTACAAAAGGCCCATTACGCCTTCCGACAGATTACTGCCATCCCTGGCTACGAGGCGGCTTTCAGCAGTCCCTTCTTCGATGAGTTCGTCGTCAAGTTGCCCATGCCAGCGGCGCGCCTGAACCATCATCTGGAGCAGAACGATATCATCGGTGGCTACGATCTGAGCAAGAGCTATGCCGGGCTGGATAATCATATGCTGTTCTGCGTGACCGATACACGCAGCAAAGAGGACATCGATCATCTGGTAGCGGTGCTACGCGCGACACAGGGGGTGCAGGCATGAGTGTTGAGAGTCTCATTTTTGAAAAAGGCGCACCCGGTCGCCGTGCTGCTTCGTTGCCCGCAATGGATGTGCCGACTGAGGCGCTGGATAGCATGATTCCCGCCGATCTGCTGCGCGCGACGCCCGCGCCACTGCCGGAGGTGAGCGAGATTGAGGTAGTGCGCCACTATACACACCTGTCACAGCGCAATTTTGGCGTCGATACGGGCTTCTACCCGCTCGGCTCCTGCACGATGAAATATAATCCCAAGCTCAACGAAGATATGGCGGCGTTGCCGGGCTTTGCGCGTATTCATCCGCTCCAGTCCGACAGCAGCGTCCAGGGGGCTATTCAGTTAATCTACGAGCTGGAGCAGTACCTGGCTGAGATCGCCGGTATGGCGCGTGTCACCTTGCAGCCCTCGGCCGGCGCGCACGGCGAACTGACCGGCCTCATGCTGATCAAAGCCTATCATCAGAGCCGGGGCGAGAGCCATCGCAACCTGGTGCTGATTCCCGATAACGCACACGGCACCAACCCCGCCAGCGCCACTCTAGCCGACTATCGCGCCGTCGAGGTCAAGACCGACCGCAAAACGGGCGGTATCGACATGGCCCATCTCAAGGCGCTGCTAGAGGCCAATGGTGCGAATGTGGCGGCCATTATGTTGACCAATCCTAACACGCTCGGCATCTTCGAGGCCAACGTCGTAGAGATCGCACGCATGATACACGAGGTCGGCGGTCAGCTTTATTACGATGGCGCAAACGCCAACGCCGTGCTCGGCATCACGCGCCCCGGCGACATGGGCTTCGACGTAGTACATTTCAACTTGCACAAGACATGCAGCACGCCTCACGGCGGCGGCGGCCCCGGTGCCGGCCCCATCGGTGTCAAAGAACACCTGATACCCTTCCTGCCCGGCCCACTACCGGCGAAGGATGAGCGTGGCTACTACTGGCAAGATGCCGGGCCGCAGTCTATCGGCAAAGTACGCGCCAATATGGGCAACTTCGGTGTACTGGTACGCGCTTATACCTACATTCGCAGCAACGGGCCGGATGGTCTCAGGCATGTTGCCGAAAGCGCCATCCTCAACGCCAACTACCTGCGCCACGAACTCTCAAAGGACTACGAAATCGCCTATCCGCTCATCTGCCAGCACGAGTTCGTAGCGACGGCCCAGCGCTACAAGGACGAATACGGCGTCACCGCGACGGACATCGCCAAACGCCTGCTCGATTTCGGCATGTATGCGCCAACGATCTACTTCCCGCTGATTGTCCACGAGGCCATGATGATCGAGCCGACCGAGACGGAGACGCGCGAGACGCTGGATTACTTTGTGAGTGTCATGCACCAGATCGCCGAGGAGGCACGTACCAATCCCGAAATTGTGCGCACTGCCCCTCACACCACCGTGATTGGTCGTCTGGATCAGGCCCTGGCCGCCCGCAAACCCAACCTGCGCTGGCAACCCGGCCAGGAAAAAACGCATTCGTAAGCTATTGCCTAAACTTTAGTAGGGGTGTGATTCATCACGCCCTGCTCGCCCGTCGAGCCACTCTCAGGACGTGATGAATCACACCCCTACGGGATTTTCGTTTTGGTTGGAAAAGTTCGTTGTTTCACGGGCGGCGTGGGATACGTGTACCAACCCAGACCAGGAAGAGTAGCGCGCTAACCACACCGATCTGTCGCGCGTGCTTTTTCCAGCGTGCCGTCTGTTCTACATCTATGTCATCCAGATGAAGCAGATGAGCCACCTTTTGCGTCAGCGTCTGTGCAAGACCCTCTTTTAGCGGAGTGACCAGCATAGGCGCTGAGGGCAAAACGACGAGCGCGCCACCAGGAAGGCGCAGTCTTCTGACGCTGGTTTCTACTACTGTCTCCTTAGCTTCAGGCACTGCATCGCTCTCGCTACTGCGGGTCTGCAACTGGCAGGTCAACGTGGTCAGCAAACGCTGGATGAGCAACCTGGTTGCGCCACGTGCCACAGCCTGCGCCAGCCGTGTCTCGGTTTTACCAATCTGCACCTGACCCCGATAGGTGATAACGGTGGTATCATTGTGCCGGTGCAGTTCGAGCACGCCTCTCCCACTGAAAGGATTGCCTTGTCCGCTACCTTCAATGACAAAGCGGCAGTAATGCGGTTTTTGCCGCTCTTGCAAGGTAATGATGCCACTATAGACACCGCGCAGCAATGAGTGCCGCAGATGCAGTATGATGACGATACGCTGATCGTCGATAGGCGTCAGTCGTTCGATCTCCGGTAAGGCCCGCAACAAGAGTTGCAGATCTCCCAGGTTCTGCCACACTCCCTCCGGGGAAGCCTGTAACGTATAGGTACCTTCAATGTCCATCGTTTCTCCACAGCAGTCACGGCATCGTCACGCTCTAGTTAATCCAGGGCCTGTGCCTCTTCGACCAGGTAGCCGGCGGCGCGCAGGCGACGCAGCAGTTCTTCGCACTGGGCGCGGTCGCGCGTCTCCATCGTGATTGTTTCTTCGCGCTGCATGATGGGCAGACGGTTGGAGATACGCTGGTAGCGCACATCGATGACGTTGATGCGCATTTCGGCAATGATGCCCAGCATACGCATTAGCTCACCGGGGCGGTCGGTCAGGCGCGTGTGGATAACGAAATAGCGCCCGGCGGCGGCCAGAGCGTGTTCGATGAAGCGACCGACCAGGTTGATGTCAATATTGCCCCCTGTCAGTGGCACCAGTACCTTCTTGCCTTTGAGGTTGACCACGCCACTGAGCAGGGCCGCCAGACCGGCCGCGCCCGCCCCCTCGACCAGCATCTTGCAGCGCTCCATTAAGAGCAGAACGGCGTTGATAATAGCTTCGTCATCGACTGCCACGACTTCATCGACCAGCCGTTCGATAATCGAGAAGGTCAATGTGCCGGGGCGCTTGACAGCGATGCCGTCGGCGATAGTGGTAATGGAGGGCAGGGTCTGGATGCTGCCAGCTTCCAGCGAAGCGCGGATATTGGCCGCGCCCTCGGCCTGTACACCGATAATCGTAATGTCCGGTTTAAGCGCTCGTGCCGCGATGGCGATGCCGGAGATGAGGCCACCGCCGCCGACCGGCACCACGATGGCGTCGGCGTCGGGCAGATCGTTGAGCATTTCCAGGCCGAGGGTGCCCTGTCCAGCGATCACGTCGGGGTCGTCGAAGGCGTGAATAAAGGTCGCGCCCGACTGTTCTTGCAGGGCGAGACAATGCTGGTAGGCGTCGTCGTAGGTTGCGCCATAGAGGACGACGTGCGCACCATAATCCTGCGTGGCGGTAACTTTTGCCAACGGCGCGTTTTCGGGCATTACGATGGTGCAGGGCATATGGTTCTGCGCGGCGGCAATCGCCACCCCCTGGGCGTGGTTGCCTGCCGAGGCGGCAATGACGCCCGCCGCGCGGCTCTCAACGGGCAGGCGCGAAATCTTATAGCTCGCGCCACGTACCTTAAAGGAGCCTGATCTCTGTGTATGTTCCTCTTTTAGATAAATTTCCGCTCCCGTCATTTCATGCAGCGTGCGTGAGGGTGACAGAGGGGTATGATGAATCAGTGGTTTAAGAAATTTGTACGCCTGCCAGATATCAGCGATAGTCACAGGCGGGGCGGAGAGCAGCCCATCCTGAGTTTCATAGGCATGGTTTGTTAAAGCATGTTGTAGTAAACGCATAACGCTGTACGATTCCTTTCAGTCCGGCAGCGGACGCGCACCCGTGATCGTAAGGGTACATCAGCTTCTGTCGTCATTGACCAGAAATAATTATGCAAAGGATTATAACGCACCGGGTAGGGTGAGCGCAAGGCATCGCTCTCTCGCTGAGTACGTGCATGGTTGAATATAGCAGAGTCGTGTGATATGCTACAAAGGATTTTTACGACCAATTGTTTTTGCCTCCTGAGGGAGATGTCTATCGTTGACGTAGGAACAAGTTTACCTGGAACGCGCAGGAAATGAAGCCATCAAAGCATGCCTGGCGTATGCATAATTGGAACGCTGCTCACATCGTTTCCGAGGTGTGGGTGACGGGGCATCTTCCAACTGTGTATCCTGGACAGTGGAGCTAGAGACGCAAGGAGAAGGCCATGTCAACCTCTACCAGGGGGGGGCCGGAGCCATTGGATGGAGCAATTTACCCGCCGACATTGCTCAAACAACTGTTGAAACAGATCATGATTCAGTTTGCCGCACGGGGGGGCTGTATTGCTCTCTTCGATGAGAAAAACGGGCATATGTGTGTGCATATGCATTTGCGTATGCGTGGTAGTGGGAACAGCAGGTCTCCTGTGCGTCCGCCGGGTAGGCAATGGCAACAACAGGAGAGCATCATCAGTGTGCCTGCGCACAACAGTTTTGGGCGCATGCACCATCTCATCCCCGCCGTTCCAGAACCGACTGTTGATGACGAGGTAGAGGAAGTGTCGGCACAATCGAGCCAACTGTTCGCGCCCGGCACCTGCTATGCGCCCGGCAACGATTTGATCGGTTATGCCTGGAGTATCAACGACATCTGCACCATCAGTTATGATGAATACCTGCAACGTTTCCACCAGGATCAGGCATCACCGACCTTTCAGGATATCAGGCCAAGTCATTTGATGGCTATTCCTATCCGCGAGACAACACTCAAGTTGGAGGCGTGTAGCGAAAAAACGGCGACCGACCTGCTTGGCGTAGTTGTCCTCTACCGAACAAATACCTTTGGCACGGGTTTCTACAATCGCCCGCGCTCAGATGTGCTGCTGGCTGCTGAGCGTATCGCCCTCTACCTGCAAAACGAGCAATTGTGCCAGGCGCAGGCGCGTAATCGTACCTATTTGCAACGGCTGAAAGAAATTAGTGCCGCCTTTCCCTCGACTGTGAGGCTGGCCGAACTGGTGCATACCGTTTATGAATTTACGAAAAACGTCGTTGATAGTTCTTCCATGCTGTTTACAATCTATGACCGCGATAAAAAAATGATCTACGATGTCTTCGCGGTGAATAACGGTAAAGAGATTGTCGGGTTGATGGAAAAGCCGCGCGCCGCCTCTAAAGAGGAGCGTCCGGTGTGGTGGAACATCACGCAGCAGATGGCAGCGGGCAAGCTGCAAATGCTGCTCTTCTCACCGAAAGAGGATGTACAGCAGAGCAACGCATGCCAGGAATTACTGTCCGGCTCCTGGGGCGATCAAAGTCAGGCGGGAACCTTTCTCTTCTTGCCTCTGCGCATGTTCAATCGCGTCATTGGCTCACTGAGCATCACCAGTATGAAGCGTGACGCATATCATGAGCAGGAGATACAGGTACTGGAAACAATGGTGCAGATTGTCACCGTCAGCATCGAGAATGCCAATCTCTATCAGCGTGATCGAGAGGTGTTGCAGAAGACGAAAGTGCGCGAGGAGCAACTGGCCGCCCTCAACAACCTGTGGCAGATTGCCAGTTCCACGCTTGACCTCAAAGAATTGCTAACCAGCCTGGTCAAGTGGGTGGCACTCATCGGCAATGCCGACCTGTGCGTCTTCTTTCAACTCGCGCCGTCGGGCGATGAGCTGGTAGCAAAGGCGATGTATATGCGTGGTGGTCAGTCCAGCCTGAATATCTACGAGGAGGACGATAGCGGCAGACCGGCCATGCTGGAGCAGGAGGACAAACACGATGACCTGATTGAGCAGGTTCGCCTTCCGTTTAAGGGTACGGCCCTGCAAAACCATTGGGAGGCGGACAACTTTTTCTATCTCGATCAGGCCCAGTTAGAGGAACTGGCCCGGCATAGCGTGGAGGCCACCAGTATCTTTCTTGCCGAGACGCAAGTGCAGCAACTGTTGATGATACCCGTCTCGTACAATCACGAATTACAGGGCATGCTGGCCCTGTCTACCCCGAAAGGGGGGGCCGCGTTCCAGTCGCTCGTCATCGGCACATTGCAGGCCGCCAGTTCGCAGGCTGCCAGTGCCATCCACCGGGTTCAGCTCTTCGAGCAGCGCGCGCTGGCCTATGCCGAATTGGAGCGCCTGAGCAAGCTCAAAGATGAGTTTCTGGTCACGGCCTCTCATGAGCTACGCACACCGCTCACGGCCATCACGGGCTATACCAGCCAGTTGAAACGACAGCTTACGCGCATGAATCCCCAGCAGATCAGTCGCACGGTTGAGCGCATTGCGGGCGCAGCGCAGCAACTCTCCGATATGGTGGCGAATATTACGGAAGCCGCCAAAATGGGTGCGCTTGATGAGAAGCTCGATCTGCAGATGGGGCCGGTTTTGCTGTCAGCCGCCGTTGAAATGGCGATTAACCTGCTCAGCGTGAATGTCGATCAGCGCATTCTGCACGAGGTACCCGCCGACATCTGGGTCCACGGCGACGCACTGCGTATTCGCCAGGTGATCTCCAATCTGCTGGATAATGCCGCCAAATACTCGCCGCCTGGCAGTACGATCTATCTCTACGCAGAACTCATGACCCTGCAAGAGGTGCGCGAACTGATCCCGGATCATCATCCCGATATCGGGCAACTGCAAACACGCGCTCATGAGCAGGTAGTTGTTGTGCGCGTGCGGGACCAGGGCGAGGGCGTTCAACCAGAGGATGCACAGCGCATCTTCGAGAAATTCGTGCGCGCCACGCGCTCGCTGACCACGCCGGTACGCGGCTCCGGCCTGGGACTGTTTATCTGTCGCCGCTACATCAGTGCCATGAATGGCTGGCTCTGGCTTGAAGCTAGCGTGCCAGGGAAAGGATCAACATTTAGTTTTTATCTACCCACGATTGAACCGCCGCAAGAAGTGGGTCGAGAAAGGCAGGATGCGCAGGCATGATCACAATGAGAAAAGTGGAGCATATTCTGGTGGTTGATGATGATCCGGTGATACGCGACATGATGGTTGATATCCTCGATCTGGAAGGGTATGTTGTCGAGATCGCACGCAACGGACAGGAGGCTCTAACCCTGCTACGTCATGGCCCGGCGGAGGCCCGCTACCTGATCTTTCTCGATCTGATGATGCCGGTGATGGACGGTTACGCCTTCTGTCAGGCGCTGGCGAATGACCCGGCGCAGCGAGAACGACACGTGATTATTCTCATGTCGGCTATTGATAACCTGGCCAGAGCCGCTGCTCTCGGTATCAACGCCACCATGCCTAAACCTTTCGTCATTGAAGATGTCCTGCGTGCTATTGAACCTTACATGGCCGTCCCCTGATAAATTCTGTTCCCACAGAGCGTGTTCGAGGCTATCACATGGCGGCGTGAGCAGGCCATTGACACCCGACGTTATGCCCGGCTCCAACTAGCTCTGCCTGCGCATGGCGCTCCCGGATGAGTTTCTTTTTTGGCTATTGCCTGTGCGTGATTTTACGTGTCATGCGAAATATGGTATAATATATCAGTGAAATGATGGTAGATTTGCCGGATTTCTCACGCTCTATCGGAATATCTTTCATAGGTGTAGCATAATCCTCCGTCCGCACACACCTCCTTGCGCTGTAGCAGTGCCACACACACTCGTGGCTTTCAACTCTGTGTGTGTAGACGGCAGCATGTGGTATGTAGGGTATGTGTACTATGCTGTGGATGGTGCTGCCAGTTTATGATACGCTCTTCATTCGCAATGGTTATAAAAGGATAGTGCAGGCTTTATGGCGAGAACGAGAGAATCTCTTATGACAGAGCAGATAGATCAGCAGGATGCTCTACTTGATACGGCGGTTCAGAACGACGGAATCGGTAACAGGAATGGCAATATCAAAAAGGCAGTTAATGGCGATGGGGATAGCTATGGGGGACAGAGTATTCAGATTCTCGAAGGTCTGGAAGCGGTTCGCGTGCGCCCAGGCATGTATATCGGTGCGACCGATCAGCGTGGCCTGCATCATCTAATTTACGAGGTAGTAGATAACAGTATTGATGAGGTGATGGCCGGTTGCGCTGATACGGTGCGCGTGACTATCCATGCCGATGGGTCCGTGACCATCGAGGACAATGGACGCGGCATCCCGGTTGAGGAGCATCATCAGCGACCGGGCCTATCAACGTTGGAAGTGGTAATGACCGTGCTACATGCCGGTGGCAAGTTTGGCGGCGGCGGCTACCAGATCAGTAGTGGTCTACACGGCGTCGGTGTCTCGGTCGTCAACGCGCTCTCCGAGTGGTGCGAAGTCGAGGTCAAACGTGATGGCTACATCTGGAAGCAACGCTACGAGAAAGGCGTTCCAACGACGCCTCTACTAACATTGGGTCAGACGGATGAACGCGGCACGAAAACAACTTTTTTGCCCGACCTGACCGTGATGGAGACACGCGACTATAGCTTTGAGACGCTGGCCCAGCGGTTCCGCGAGATGGCCTATCTCAATCGCGGCATGACCATTAGCCTGACCGACGAGCGCAGCGACCGCGAACTGACCTTCTACTTTGAGGGCGGCCTCGTGTCATTTGTGCGCCATCTTAACAAGAATCGCAATACTATTCAGGCGCGACCGATCAGCACGATTCGTGAAATTGATAACATCAAAGTTGAGATCGCGTTGCAGTATAACGATAGCTGGTCATCAACGGAGTTCTCGTTTGCCAACGGCATCAACACGGTGGATGGCGGCATGCACATCACCGGTTTCCGCAGCGCGCTAACCCGCACGTTGAACGACTACGCGCGTAAATACAATATTCTCAAAGAGAAGGACGGCAACCTGACCGGCGATGACGTGCGTCAGGGCCTGACTGCCGTGGTGAGCGTCAAGATTCCCAATCCGCAGTTTGAGGCGCAGACCAAGTCGAAGCTGAACAATGCCGAGGTGCGGCCCATCGTGGAAGCCGTCACCGCCGACATGCTCAGTCGCTATCTGGAGGAGACGCCGGGTGAGGCGAAGGCAATTATCGAGAAATGTCTACTCTCGGCGCGTGCCCGCGAAGCTGCACGTGCCGCACGTGAACTGGTACAGCGCAAGAATGCTCTGGATACCACGCTCCCTGGCAAGCTGGCCGATTGTAGCGAACGCCGTCCCGACCGCTGCGAACTCTACCTCGTGGAAGGTGACTCGGCAGGTGGGAGCGCAAAGCAGGGACGCGACCGGCATTTCCAGGCAATTCTCCCTTTGCGTGGTAAAATCCTGAACGTCGAACGCGCCCGTATCGATAAGATGCTCGAAAACGCCGAGATTAAGAACATCATTACGGCCATTGGCACCGGCATCGGTGAGCAGTTCAACATAGCCCGCCTGCGCTACGGACGCATCGTGATTATGTGCGATGCCGACGTTGATGGTGCCCACATCCGCACCTTGCTGCTGACTTTTTTCTTCCGCCACATGCCTCTGTTGATCGAGCAGGGTCATCTCTATATCGCGCAGCCGCCGCTCTACCACGTTAAGATGGGCAACAAGCAAACACGCTTCGTCTACACAGAAGAGGAGCGCGACGCGCTGATCCAGGAATATAAAGAGAAGCACAATGGCAAGGAACCAGAGGTCGGTCGCTACAAAGGCCTGGGTGAAATGAACCCCGAAACACTCTGGGAGACCACGATGGACCCGGCCCAGCGCACTATCCTGCAAGTAACGGTCGAAGAAGCCCTGGAGGCTGACAAAATCTTCAACATGCTGATGGGTGACGAAGTAGGCCCGCGCCGCCGCTTCATCGAAAGCCACGCCAGGAGCGCCAATTTGGATGTGTAGTTGTAATTGCTTATTATAGCATGGCCCACTCTCATGTTATCATAAAGATGGCGAAAAAGATCGAAGATTTCTAAAAAGAGCGAGGCAATGCTGGCGATGGCAAAAAGGCACAAAACAGATGAACGCATAACGATTGCGCAAATCGCGCAGATCGCCGGTGTCTCTGTACCCACTGTCTCGAAGGTTTTAAATGGCCGTGCGGATGTCGCTTTGCCCACTCGTTCGCGTGTGGAGCAGGTGATTAAAGAATATGGCTACACCTGATCGAACGCCAGTCCTGCCGACCACGTGCAGAGGCTGAGGAAAATCATTCTCTGGGTCATCGCTGATTGACACCAGTCATATACTCATGATATGATTCGCTGGCTAAACTATGCCCGGCGTCATCAGGCTCTACCCGATTGCGCCTGGACAAACCCCGTGCCAGGGTCGGTCGGTCATCGGCCCTGCGGAATAAGGAACTGTGCCGAAGGCCGCTCCACCCATGCCTTCCACGTATCCATTTTCCGATGCAGTCCGATTTATCACTGTTTCGTACTGCCGTCTGCCCACGCGGGTGTGGGCGGCGTTGCCTGGGGTGAGCGCATAGTCGTTTTGAAAACAACGAAAGGCAAAATGGAACAAAACGATGTACGCAATCATCAAAAGTGGTGGAAGACAACATAAGGTTTCCGTAGGTCAGACGCTTGAGGTCAACCGGCTCCCCGTGGCCGAGGGCGAGCAGATCACCCTCGACGAGGTGGTGATGATCTCTGATGCCGACCGCACGCTGATCGGCACCCCGCTCGTAGAAAATGCCAGTGTGCTGGCAACAGCGGTCAAGCAGACACGCGGCAAGAAAGTCATCGTCTTCCGATACAAATCCAAGAAACGTTTCCGCCATAAGAGAGGTCATCGCCAGGAGATAACCCTGCTGAGCATCGACGACATCGTTGCCAACGGCAAGAGCCTGGTGACTGGTGAGGTGCCCCAAAAGCGCGTCAGCGCGCCCGACGAGGGGATCGCTACGTCTGCCAGCGCGGATAGCATCGCTCCAGTAGAGGAAGAAGAGTAGCCCAGAGGTGCTACACGAGTTGTATAGAGGATGTGAGTCATGGCACATAAGAAAGGTATGGGTAGCTCTCGCAACGGGCGAGATAGCCAGCCCAAAATGCTTGGCGTGAAGCGTTACGATGGACAACTGGTTCTGGCCGGTACTATCATCGTGCGCCAGCGCGGCACAAAGATTAAACCCGGCAAGCAGGTCGGCGTTGGGCGCGATCACACGCTGTACGCGCTAACCGACGGTTACGTCAAGTTCGGGCACGACTCGCGGCAACACCACTCAGTGAGCATTGTCAGCGAGTTCCCCGGTCGCCCTTCGATTGCCGAATTGACGGCGATGGGCGAAGAGGAAGCCAGCGCCGTCGCCGGTCGATAGTCAATGACCTGTTTGCTCAGACCGGCAGTCATCTGTCTGCGAGCCTGACGCTTTTTCTCAAAGCGCCAGGCTCGCCACAAGAGGCACAATAGCTAATAGCTCGCCTGAGAGCGGGCATAGTCATGAAACCGACTGCAACGCCTTCGTCAATATCTCTTGCACCTCTTCCTCGGAGTTCGCCTCAATCAAGCTATCGAAAGTCGTACTCAGCACTGCCATGTCTGTGACCTGCGCGCAGACCAGATCAGCCAGTTCGACCTGTTTGGGGAAGCGCTTACGCACAAAGCGCACCAGAGCCTCATCAAAACCCTTGTTGTGGCCCTCATCAAAACCCTTGTTGTGGCCCTCATCAAAACCTTTGTTGAAACCTTTGTTGAAACCTTTGTTGAAACCTCGGCTCACCATTTCCTGATAAGCCCAGGATTGTTCAAGTATGCTTTCCATCAGGCTAAACCTCCATTGCAGCCAGTTCTTCTCACGAATATCTTTGAGCACGAGTGCCGCGAACGAGTAACCGATGGGCAAGAGGTCCTGCTTGCCCGTAGCGAGCAACTGCGCAATCATGTCTTCCACCACATCGTAGGTCGCACCACCCTTTGTTAACGGCAATAACGGCAACAGCCCCTCGACGCCCGGTTGTTTCAGTTGCGTACCTGCTAGCTCCCATACCTTCACATTCTGATAAGAGAAGGCGTGAATAGCGCGCTCGCCCACCTTGATGGTATAGATCGGCTCAGGAATGTTGGCCTCTTCTACAAAATATACCACAAAAGACAGGGTGGGACGCTGATAGACATAGGTGGAGAGGACATTGTACTCCCAGACCCGTCTCGGCATCACCTCTTCTGCATGACGCTGGAACTCGATGTGAACGATGATTTCCAGGCCCATCCACACGACTTTGAGCAAGGAATCGGCCACGACATTGCGGATGGGGTTCCTCAACTCTGTGTTAAGGTTTTCCAGAAACTGTGCGCCAGGAAATAAGAAGGAAATGATGGACTGCGGATTGGCCGTAATCAGTACCTTGATGAGATCGTCCCACGTACCCATATGACCCATGCTCCTCGTCAAAATTGTTGTGGTAACGATTATAGCATGAGCTTCCTAATTTTGTACAGCGATATTATTTTTCGCAACACAGTTTATAAATATTACCCATTGATCACAAAACAGGCCCCTTTGACATATGCCAGAGGGGCCTGTTTTGTGATCGATGAACTGAACTGCTAAGGATTATTTATTGTCATGATCCTTGTCATACTGCCCATTGCCACCTTGCCCACAAACCAGATTGACGGTATTGTCGGCAAAGGAGAAGGTGCAGCTCTGGCCGTTGATAGTGGTTGTTCCACTGCAACCGTTGATGGTGGTGCCGTTGACCTTGCAGTTGGGGGCTGATGAGCTGGTGCCACCTGTGCCATTGACATTAATGGTTGCGGAGATGGCGACGCCGTTGCCGTCGAACTTCACGCTCACAGGATCGGGCATATGCAACAGGCCCACGCAATTCAGGCCGTTAGGCCCATAGGTGGTCACGAAACGCTGTGCCAGGAAGGTAAACAGGTTGTTCGCCATATTGGCAGCAGGAGATGGAGCATTCTGCGTAAACTGGCTGTCCAGCAGCAGGCGCTGTGGCGCGATGGCCCGCAAATTAGCGCAGAACTGTTTCGTGCTGGCCTGATAAAGGCTATAGACCTGTGGCTGATCGACGCCTCGGCGATAAGCGTTGAGCTTCTCAAGATTGGGCTGGTTGTTATTTACCACCACCATATCATCGCCCGCCGGAACCAGTGCCACCGGTGCCTTCTGATACACAGAGGCCTGGATCTCATTTAACGGCAACGCGGTGGTCAGATTGCCGGGATTCGCCAGGTCGGGGGCCATCCAGGGTGAGCAACCCAGCGCAGGATCAATACCTCTGGTCAGCAAACCGTTATCACTGCCGTTATCCTGTTGCACGGCATTGGGTAACGCCTGCTGGTTGGCCGCCGTCACCTGCGCCGTCTGCCCGTTGGGTAGCACCAGGTACGTGGTGGTGACGTTGTCGCTCGGATCCATATCGACCACGGAGAAGTCGCGCGTTGTCGGGCAAGGCAGGCCGTCCCTGGCCGTGCCGAGGGCCGGTACTTTGAGCAAGCCCTGTTGAATAGCTTGATTAGCGGCCTGGAAGAAAGCGACTGCGTTACAGTAGGCCACCTGGTTAAAAATAGAGCCGTCGGCCCCGTTGACGCAGTGGGCCTGGTTGAGCGTGTTCTTATTACCTACTAAGGTCAAATTGTTGCCGTTGAAGCCGAACCACAGCGCTACTATCGCGTTTTTGGGCAGCGTTGGCACAACCGGCGCTGCGGCAGGTTGTGTTCCCGCGTCAATGACGAGGGGATCGTACACCGAAATCTGCCCCGTTGTCGGATCAAGGACGGCCCCCTGGACAAATGCGGCCTGATTGGGGTTGGACTCGTTGCATGGGCCGTTGTTGGCATCGGTAGCGATAAGTTGATAAGGGGTTGCCAGCCCTTGCGCCGTCAGCGGGTTCGGGGGCACAATCAGCGAGCAGTCCATGTTGATATTATCCGCATGGGTGCCAGGATGAGGGCGCACGACCAGGAACACGCCTGCTCCTAAAATAATCAGCAGGGTCACAGCAGCTCCGATAAACATGAGCGGTGAAAAGCGGCGACGGGGGCGTCGTGGATGTGAAAGTGGACCCGATAGCTTCGCGGGTCGTGTCAATGTCTGCATGAACAAACTTCCTTCGTGAATTTCACTGAAAAAACACCGTTACGTTCTGGTGTTTTTTCCCCACTTCCGGTTGAGAAGAAGACAGCTACAGTCGGTAAATAAAGGTAACTGTGAGCTGATTTGATGTTTTTTGATACTTTTTGCAATAATGTTATCTGGTTGTGATCTTACCACACTGTTTTCTATTTTTTTACGGATGAGCCGAAAAATTAGTAGGAAAGTACCAGGATGAGGTTAAGATAACTCAACCATCATCAGGTATGCGGATTCGGAAATGTATTTTTCTATGAGGTATACTGGTGGGGAAAATATTCCAGACCATCTCAGAGCAGAGTAGCGGTTGATCTATTGAAAGGATTTACATATACATGCGAGCAGTTGTAAGTGTTGCTAACCGTGAAGGGCTGATTGATCTGGGGCGTGAACTGATGGCTCATAACGTGGAAATCTTTGCCACCAGTGGTACCCTCAATGCCCTGCAAACCGCCGGTATCGCGGCGGAATCGATCAGCAGCCTGACCGATTTCCCGGAGATTCTTGGTGGTCGTGTCAAGACCTTGCATCCGGCGATTATGGGCGGCATCCTGGCACGCCGCGACGAGCCTGCCCACGCGGCGGAGTTGAGCGAGCATCACATCTTGCCCATTGATATCATAGTTGTCAATCTCTATCCCTTTGCTGAGACAGTGGCGCGTGCGGACACCACATTGAGCGAGGCGCTGGAACAGATCGATATCGGCGGCGTCACACTGGTGCGCGCGGCTGCCAAAAACTTTCCCGATGTGGTCGTGCTGGTGCGTCCGCAGGACTATGGCCCTGTGATGCAGGAGTGGAGTGAACAGGGCGAGATCAGCCTGGAGACGCGCCGCCGCCTGGCCGCTATCGCCTTCCAGCACACCGCGAGCTACGACACCGTCATCGCCGAGTACCTGCGCGCCGATAGCGAACTTTTCCCAGAGCAACTGACCATCGCTCTGGAGCGCATTCAGCCCTTGCGCTACGGTGAGAACCCGCACCAGAAAGCAGCCTTCTATCGCTGGGCGAATAGCACGCATGGGACGCGGCAGGCGACAGTGGCCGATGCCGAGGTGCTGCATGGCAAAGAGCTTTCGTACAACAACTTGCTCGACCTGGATGCCGCTCTCGCCTGTGTGCAGAGTTTCACCGCGCCCACCATCGCCATCATCAAGCATACCAATCCGTGTGGCCTCGCTTGCGGTGATACGCTAGTTGAAGCCTATAAGCGCGCGCATGCCGGCGATCCGATTTCAGCCTACGGCGGCATCATCGGCAGCAACCGGCCTATCGATGAGGCGACTGCACATGAAATTTCACCGTTGTTCTATGAGGCCATTATCGCGCCGGAGTTCACGCCATCCGCGCTGGCAATTTTGCAAAAAAAGAAAAATATTCGTCTGCTGGCCACTCATCGGCCCATTGAACCAAAGGGTCTGAATACACAGGCCCTACATATCAGCCGACCGGAGATACGCACGGTCAGCGGCGGACTGCTGATGCAGACGCTGGATGCGGTAGGTGCGGGCGAGACGGACTACACAGTTGTGACGGAGCGCGAGCCAACGCTGGAAGAGGTGACGGATTTGATGTTTGCCTGGAAAGTGGTACGGCATGTCAAATCTAACGCCATCGTGCTGGCTCACAAGTTGATGCTGCTGGGAGTGGGCGCGGGCCAGATGAACCGCGTCACCAGTGTGCAACTGGCCGTTGAGAAGGCAGCGGAGCGAGCGCGCGGCTCAGTGCTGGCCTCAGATGCCTACTTCCCCTTCGCTGATGGTGTCGAGGCGGCGGCCAAAGCGGGCGTGACGGCCATCATCCAACCCGGTGGCTCTATCCGCGACGAAGAGTCCATCCGTATGGCAAATCGCTACGCCCTTGCTATGGTCTTCACCGGCAAACGCCATTTTCGCCATTAACGCGGGCGACTCTTGCGGTCGCCCTACACATCTGATATAGTAGGTACAACAAAAAAGTATATTGCGAAAGTCGAATGGGACAAGTAGCTGCTGTCAGTGCAAACAAACAGAGCAGAGACTTGCGGGTTGGTGCGACGCAAGCACTGGCAGTAGCGAAATCCACCCAGGATTCCGTGCGATGAGCAACGGCGGACGCCTTCGTTATCGGGCAGAACGAGTTTCATTGTCATGTAGGCAATGAAAGAACGAAGGTGGCACCACGATAGAGGCGTAAACGGCGTCGTCGTCCTGAAAGGACGTGTGACGCCGTTTTTTCATTGTTTGGAGGAGTTCATTATGCTTGATCTGGCCTTTATTCGCAGCCATCCCGATGTCGTCAAAGAGGCGGCGCGGGTGAAGTGCAATCCTATTGATATTGATGCCCTGCTCGATCTCGATCAGCAGGTGCTGGCGATGCAGCGGCAGGTGGAAGAGGCACGCGCGCGGCAACATCAGCTCTCGAAGCTCATCCAGGAGGCCGCTAAAAAGAAGGACAACGAGTTGCGTATGGCCCTGATCGCTGAGGGCAAGCAACTCGCCGAGCAGATTAAGGCTACGGAGCCAGTACTTAAAGAACTGGAAGAACGGCGCTATCAGATGTTGCTGCTGGTGCCAAATATTCCTGACCCCAGCGCACCCATCGGTAAGGATGAGAACGATAATGTGCCTGTTAAATACTGGGGCGAGCAACCTCGCTTCGATTTTACGCCCCTGGATCACTATGCGTTGATGCAGAAGCACGACCTGGTGGACATCGAACGCGCGGTCAAAATTGCCGGGGCGCGCAGTTATGCCCTCAAAGGTGACGCCGCCCGCTTAGAACTGGCGCTAATGAATTTCGCAATGGATCGCTTTGCCAGAAAAGGGTTCACGCCCCTGATCGTACCCGCGATGGCGCATGACTTCTGCTTCATCGGCAACGGCCAGTTCCCGAAGGGCCGCGACCAGGTCTATCAGATTGATAATGAGAATCTCTTCCTGGTAGGCACAGCAGAGGTATCGATCACGGGCATGTTTAAGGACGAGATTTTGAAGGCCGAAGAGTTACCGCGCAAGTTTGTAGGCTTCTGCCCTTGCTTCCGCCAGGAGGCGGGTACTTATGGCAAGGATACACGCGGCGTCTTCCGTATCCACCAGTTTAACAAGGTGGAGCAGTACGTCATCTGTCGCGCCGATCACGCAGAGTCGGTACGCTGGTATCACGAACTGTTGCACAACTCGGAAGAACTGCTGCAAGCCCTGGAAATTCCTTATCGTGTCGTCAATGTCTGCACTGGTGACATGGGCGATGGCAAGGTAGAGATGTCGGATATCGAAAGCTGGGTGCCCAGCGAGGGACGCTACCGCGAGACGCACTCGTGTTCGTACTTCCATGACTGGCAGGCCCGCCGTGCCAACATCCGCTACCGCGACGAAGATGGCAAGGTGAAATTCGTGCATACGCTCAACAATACGGCCATCGCCTCGCCTCGCATCATGATCCCGCTCTTCGAGACACATCAGCAGGCCGATGGCAGCATCCGTATCCCTGCTGCCCTTCAACCTTACATGGGCGGACAGGAATATATTGGGAAATAAATGGCACGAGCGAGGACAACCCGCGCGGTTGTCCTCGTTCGCCTTGCCTTATATTCTATTTCACTTGCTCACTGTAGACGCCGCGATACTGTGGGGGCAGCATGGCGGCGATTTTCTGCATCATGGTTTCAGTGGCGTTATCGATATCCTCGCGCGTGATTTTACCGCCTTTGGGCTTGAAGATGATAGGTTCGCCATAGGAGATAGTGACGCGCGCGCCAAATTTCTTCAGCGCGTTTTCGCTACCCCAGATCGCCACCGGCACAACCGGCACACCGGTGCGCAAGGCGATCATGCCAGTGCCGGAATGAGCTTTGCCCAGCGTGTGAGTCTTGCTGCGTGTACCCTCTGGAAAGATAATCAGCACCTTGCCCTGTTTGAGTAGCTCTTCGGCGGCACGCAGGGCCTGGCGGTCGCCCTCGCCACGCTTGACCGGAAAGGCCCCCAGGAAACGCACCAGCCAGCCGATCTTGCTATAGAAGAGTTCCTCTTTCGCCATGTAGATCACCTTGCCAGGCACGGCAAAGGGAATAAGCGGTATATCCATCCACGAGAGGTGATTGGAGACAATGATATAAGGTCCCCGACGCGGCAAGTTGTAGTGTCCGCGCAACGTCAGGCGCATGATCAGGGGGAATATGAGGTATGCCAGCCCACGCAAGGTTTCATAAAAGATGCGTGGCGTCGAATACGGTTCGTACAGGTTTTTCTGTTTGCGGGCCGGTTGCTCCGGTTGTTCTGATAGAGGGCGAAGCTCTTGCTTCATGCGCTCACCTCCAGGTGGCTGCAAATAACATCGAGTACCTGGGACACGTTCAAGTGGTCTGTCTTAACGAGAATAGCATCTTCGGCAGGCTGCATATGATCTTTATCTTCCTCGTCGCGCGTCTGAATGTCGGCCATGACCTGCTGTAACGAGGGCAGCGCGGGGCTATGCTTGCCCAGACGAGCCTCCAGTTCGGCATAACGGCGGCGCGCGCGCTCCTCCAGGCTGGCCGTGAGATAAATTTTATACTCGGCATCAGGCAGGACGACCGCGCCGATATCGCGTCCTACCATCACCACGGAGCCTGCCTGTGCCATCGCGCGCTGCTGCTCGATCAAAATGGAGCGCACCTCTGGATGGGCCGAAACGACAGAGACGGCGCGCGTGACCGCTGCACTGCGAATGTCCCACGTGACATCGCGCCCGTTGACCATGACAGTATATTGCCGCCCGTCAGCGGTCTGCGGGCGGCTAATGACGATCTTAGCGGTGCGGGCCAACCGGGCCAGTGCGGCCCCATCCGAGAGAGAGATGCCCTGTTCCAGCGCCAGCCAGGTAACGGCGCGGTACATCGCTCCTGTATCGATATATAAATAACCCAGCCGCTGGGCGAGTTGCTCTCCGACCGTGCTTTTGCCCGACCCGGCCGGCCCGTCGATTGCAATACGCATGAGAATTGACCTGCACCTCCGTATATAACTAGAAAAAATCATCACAGGGATTATACCACAAATATCACATGTGTATTGTGTTCACTAGTCTGGCTCTCCGGGCCGCTTCATGCACGCTCGTATTATCCACGCGATGCACAACGGGCAGGTTGAAGGGTTTATAATGCTTCGGTGAGCAAAAGTCCTGCTAAAGCAGAGGAGGAGAGCGGAAGATCGGGACAAAGTGGCAATATCGAGAGTAAAACCGGCAGCAGAGAAGAAGAAGGAAGACCCAGCCGGGACAAGAGGGCAGCAGGTTCTCGCCGGAGAAGCCAGCTTCTCCATGAAGAGGGAACAGCATAGCGGTTAAGACCGTGTTATGCCGATGCTAATCTGAACAGGATCGCGAAGGTGGCGGAGACACCAAACCGCCAGATCGTGACTGGCCCGGCTGTGGCAGCGCGAGCATTGTGAGCAAGCTGTTCTTGCCACGAGAGATGAGATCGTGCACGTTAGGCGCGCAATAGGATCACGGATGCTACGGGCAGCGAAGCGATGGTAGGTGGCGACAGGCAGACCTGGAGGCACTGCTGTTGGGTGAGCTACATACAGGCGCACCGGTGGTCTCTGCAACGGGAGTAGCGCCAGAGCAGTGGAGCAGGAGCGACACGAAGCGGTACAACAGCAGGCTGATCTGACATAGCTTTGCGGTCGCGCTGCCATTCCATTGACATTGCTCACACGGTAGACAGGAGCGGCTGTGGCGAATGCTGGCGGCATACATCAGGCGCAGACAGCCAACAGCCTCGTAGCGTCGCTTCTGGAGGCGAAGCGGCTGTCTACATGAATTATTTCTAAAAATAGATTTCTTATTACTTTCAGAAGGTCTATCTAAGGGGCAGGTGTTCGCGTATGGAGTCCATGATTGTCATTCTTTTGAGCGATGACGATCTGGTAGATCCAGGGAAGCGCGAAGAGCAGGCGACGCTCAATGTGAATGAACCCTTCTTCTTCACAGAGCAACCAGAGTGGCTGCTGCATATATTCTCTCCAGTAGACTTCATGCATGAGTGTGGCAAGGACGCTATTAATCATGGCATCCACGATGGGCCAGGGTACCACTTGCTGGATGGCATCGAAGAGGAGCAAGTATCCACCGGGAGAGAGAATGCGATGGGCTTCGTGAATGACAAGTTGAGCCTGCTGGTGCGGCAACTCGTGGAAGAGTAGAGAAGCCATTACCAGGTCGGCTTCGCCGTCCGGCAGTCCGGTTTCTTCCGCCCTGGCATGTCGGATCTGTGTACGTTCGGTCAGGCTATAATGCCGTACCTGCTGTCGCGCCGCGACTAATTGATAAGGTGAAAGGTCAATTAAGGTAAGTCGGGCATCAGCTTTCCTTCGCGCAAGGGCAATGCTCGTCAGAGCATTGCCGCAACCGAGATCAACGATGTGACGTGCAGGAAGGACCTCCATCTGCGCCAGTAACGCAGGTCGAATTCGTTGTATGCCAAATAGTGTCTCGATGAATTCCCAACTGAAAGGTTGCTGACAGGAAAGATAGCCTGCCTTCACACCATGATGAGGCACCAGGTAGTAAGAAGGGTATGACACATCAGGATTTTGTAAGGAGCGTGCTTCCTGATCCCAATCGAGATCGGCGTATAGGACAAGAGCTTGTGGAAACAGCAACTTGCCGAGCAGATGCCTAGCCTGCTCTGCCCAGTATGTCCGCACGGTCAAAGACCCATACTGTCGCATACGATTTTCTCCTGGAAATGCTTCTACTGAATGTTGATAATAGAATTGGTACAGGTCACATTACGTATCAATGCCCTTAATGTGACCTGTGAACAGCATACAAATGAGAGCCGGTCGTCAGCAAGAGATGTATGCTTATCGTCGAGCTAATTAGCTGAAGCAGAAGCGGCTTTTCCAATGTTCGTGGAACGGCCTTGTGCCTTTCCGATGACCGCCCGACTCGTCAACAGTAGAAAACCAAACCCGATTTTAGCCGAGATGTCAAGGATGGCATAGATGATTACCTCGACCAGCAACGGCACGAGACCAAAGCCCTCTGTGCCAAGCAGCCAGACAATGGGGTAGCAGATCCATAGCACCAATGTCAGTGTGGAGAGCGTGCTGAAGAGTCGGCCAACCTCACCACCTTGCGCCCGCGCCTGAGCGAGCAGGCGTCCCACGAGAGTGTAGAGTACGACGATAAAAGCGATAGTGCTGGTCGCGAACCAGACATATTTGGTAGCGTCGTTTATGAGTCCGCCGACCAGACCAGTGATGATCATGTAGACATCGGCGGCGATCATAGTTGCGACCAGTTCCGTGTTCTCGCGAATAGAAGGAAGAGCGAGCAGCGACAGATCCAGAAGCAAGAGAGGCGTTGTGAAGACCCAGTCGGCATAACGCGCGAAAAAGAATGTTCTGCCTCCGATGACGATGCTGCCATGACCACTTGCCATCGCGAAGTAGGAGGTGGCGGCAATCAATGCGACCAGCGAGGTAATGGTGAAGAATGAGCGGTTGGCTTCTGTCGCTCTGGTACTCAGGTAAAGGAAAACCAGCAGGCCAAGCGTCATAGCTGCTGTGCCAATCCATAGCACAATAGTTGTTGTACTCATGAGCTTTTCTCCTTACATGCATCGCTATGCAAACGTTTCAGTGAGGCTCCGTCTGTCTAAACTCTACCTCCAAATAGGTAAGTATAGACGTATTAGCTATATGCAATTCCATTATGAAACTTACTTCACGCCACATAGATGCAAAGATCGCTTATTATGGGTAATGATATGTTCCCCTATATGATCTTGGGCAATGTCACATCAGATGCCAAACGATGGCCTCATCTGGCACACTGGCAAGACGCAAGCGATTAACACATCGTATGGTGTACCTCATTGTCTAGATAAAAACGGCCAAATGAATAGAGAACTCAACAGTAAAAACAGGTAGACGTCACTAAGCATAATAAACGGCTGCAGGGATTTGATAGTCTAAGGCCTGATGAAAGCGTTCATTATTATAAAAATCAAAATACTGCTGAAGATTGTTTATCGTTATGGAAACCATATCATACTCTTGATATACACCTTCTCATATAGATTTTCGATTGTTCTATTTACTAGTATAAGATCGCTGTAAGCTCTCATTCATTATTTTTCCGTCCACCTCATTTAGATGAAAAAATCTGTCTTATTTCATTAAGCCATTTTTCTTTCATTGCACAACTTGTATTGAATACACGACATATTTAGCAGCACCCATCCAATAGAATACCTGAGCAATAGTGACAATATTAGCACATCCGCTGGGCTGGCTAATCAAATGAGCCAGTCCTTTCGTACAGGAGGCAAGCAGTGTTGACGGTGAAAGTAGTACACACTTCGCCATCGATGAAACAGGTTACGCCTCCTGTTTACTCCATCCTGCCGGTCGCCTCTTCTCTGAAAGAGAGTATCGCCTTGAGTCCTGCGCAGAATTCCAACCGCATTGTTCATCAGCAGTGGTATGCTTATGACGCACGGTACTGCGAATGCACATTCATTAGCCCTTAATGCCTGTAGTAACAATTCCCTGGATAATATAGCGTTGTGCGAAGATGAATAGCAGAATAATGGGGGCAATCATCATTACAGTGGCGGCCATCAGCAACTGCGGCTGTGGATTGGTATACAAACCAGCATTGCCCGAGTAGGAAACTAGACCCAGGGCCATCGTAAAGTGATTAGGGGTGTTCAGATAAATGAGGGGACCCAGGAAATCATTCCATGTGGCGACGGTTGTCATGACTGCTGCTACAGTCATTGCTGGTTTAGATAGCGGAAGGATGAGGTAGAGGAAAATCTGCCAGTAGCTTGCTCCATCGATCAGTGCCGCCTCATCTAGTTCACGTGGAATAGTGAGGATGAACTGGCGCAATAAGAAGATGTTAAAAGCTCCCCCACCAAAGAAGGCGGGAACAGTTAGAGGCAGAAAGGTATTGATCCAGTGCAAATCCCGGAAGAGGATGTAGAGTGGAATCAACGTGACCGCTGGCGGAAGCATTAATGTTGCCAGTACCATACCAAAGAGGAGGCTGCGCCCACGAAAATGCAGACGTGCAAAAGCATAGGCACAAAAGGCCGCTGAGAAGGTTGACCCAACAACGACTGCCACGGTGATGGTTAGCGTATTGCCCATATACAACAGCAGAGGAATGTCCCGAAATGCCTGAAGATAATTGCCCCATTGCGGACTATGTGGTAGCAGCGTCAACGGGTTTTGGATGGTTTCCTGAAAGGTTTGTAAGCTCAAACTCAGCATCCACAAGACAGGGATGAGGAAGATAAACCCTAGCAAGCACAGTAACAACGTTGGCAGCACTTTACTGAGACGCAGGAAAGTGAACCATTCGAACGATTTAGAGCCTGAAACATTTTTACTCATTTCTATCACCTCCTGCATAATAGACCCAGTTGCTGCTCGTGCGCAGCACCAGAGCGGTTAGCAACGCGATAAGCAGGAACAACATCCAGGCGATAGCGGAGGCATAGCCCATCCTGAAATCCTGAAAGGCTTCCTGGTAAATGAAGAGGACAATGAAAAAAGTTGCGTGTAACGGCCCGCCAGCTGTCACAATCTCGGCCTGTGTAAAAATCTGCAAGCTACTAATAATCCCGATAATCAGATTGAAGAGCAGGACTGGAGACAGCATCGGCAATGTCACCGACCAGAACTGGTGCCAGGCATTTGCTCCGTCCACCCTGGCCGCATCGTACAGGTCTGTGGGGATCGAGCGTAAACCAGAGATCCAGATTAGCATCGACCCTCCCATACCCCACAGGCTGAAAATAATCATTGAAGGGAGCGCGGTCTCCGGTTCGCTCACCCAGGTATAGGGCGGCAGATGAAAAAAGGTCAGAATTGTGTTAAACAGGCCATTGTTGGCATTGAACATGGTGAGCCAGATCAAAGAAGCGCCAGCAGCCGGAAAAACTACTGGGAGATAGAACACCGCGCGCCAGAAACGCACCCCGATGACCTCACGGTTGAGCAATAGCGCCAGACCAAGCGACCCTATGAGTCCGAGCGGAACCGAGGTAAGCGCGTAGAGGAGGGTCACACTCAACGACTTATACCACAACGGGTCATGCCAGAGCCGCACATAATTAGCAAAGCCAACCCAGTTCGCCTTTGTCAACAGATCATAGTCTGTAAAGCTATAATACATTGCGGAAAATAGAGGAACAACAGTAAATATCAGCAGTCCAAGAATCACCGGAGAAGCAAAGAGATACCCATATACTCCCTCACGACCTTGCAAGGTGAGTCGCATTCGTCGTTGCTTACCATCTGCCGGGGAGGGTTTCTCGCATGCTACCGGCTTGACAGTGTCCTGGAGCATAAAACCTCTCTCTCAAAACGGGCAGAGTGAGTATAGCCTCTGTTCCATACTCACTCCAGGGAACATTACGATGCGCTACTGAGCGCGCTATTGATCGTATTCGCGGCTGCGGTAAAGGCGTCCTTGACGCTGGCTTTCTTGAGGTAGACCTTGGTGAAGGCATCGTTTATCGCGTTATTGTATGTGGTCGTGATACTTGCAGGGACGTTTGGTGGCAGAGTATCGTCCTGATAGTCATAGAAGAACGCCTGATTGTTGAAGCCTGGTCGTGGAAGTGACAGCCAGGTACTATCGGTTTGCAGTGACTCTAACACGGGGACAGAATTACCGGTTGCCTCAAAGATTCGCTGTCCAGCTGGGCTGATGATATACTCGAGGAACTTCACAGCCCACTGGGTATGCTGCGACTGCGCACTGACGGCATAGCCGCTCATGCCCGCGCCAATTACAGGCTTTTGGGGCATTTTTGGAAAACGTGTCACGTTCCACGCAAATTTATTGCCAATCGACTGTTGGTAAGACGAGTCAACGGGACGAACAGACCAGTTCATGGCAGCATCGCCTGCCTCAAACGGATCGTTTGTCGGGGGATTGGCAGGGTTGACTGCGTACCCCTTTGCCACCAGATCGGTCAGTGCCTGCAAACCAGCCAGCGCCTGTGGGCTGGTGAAGAGGACGCTCTTCCCATCACTGCTAAGCATATCACCGCCAAAACCTCGCACGAAAGGTACATAGGTTGCCCACCAGATGTCCAGATTGAGTGCGTATTTCATACCACCTTTCGTCACCAGTGCCTCACAGGCTGTCAAGAAGTCTGTGTATGTCCAATTCATTGAGGGGGCCGCGAGACCAGCCTTACTAAAGGCATCCTGGTTGTAATAGGTGACGACATGATTATAGTCGCGTGGAACTGCGTAGAGCTTGCCATTGTATTTCGCGAGTCCTAGCATGCTAGGATAGATGTTCCCTATATTTACCTTGTCCTGGGTAAATTGTGTGTCGAGCTCCAGCATAATACCCTTGCTGGCAAATTCGGGCACCAGCACATCGGCAATCCAGAATACATCTGCCAGCGTTCCGCCTGCCGCTTCGGTTAAAATCTTTTGATCGTATGTCCCCGCAACAGGTTCATACGAAAAGCTGACATGAGGGTACAGCTTGCTAAAGGCGCTGCCCAGCGCTTTGGCATTCTTAATCTCGCCAGGGTCTTGCAGCATAGAAAAACGGAGCTTAACCGGTTGACTCGCCGTAGCAGTTGTGGATGGCGTGTTATCGCAAGCAGTCAGAATATCGGGCAACGAACTGAAAAGGGCTGCGCTTCCGACCACCATACCGGAGCACTTTAACAGGGTGCGGCGCGAAAGAGTTGAGCGTTCACTCATAAGTAGAACCCTCCTCAAGAGATGAGCAAAACAGCGGTAAAGGGAAATATACAAGGCAATTTTGTAGTATAAGCAGGCTTCAAGCAGAGGGTTTAGATGTGACATTGAGATGAAATGTGTGTCAGAAACGGCGTAACCTCTGCAATGAGTTCTGTTCTTGTCTATACCTCCTTCATTGGCAAGCGCTATCGGTCAAAACGTAGATGGTAAGGCCGCTGTGCAACGTTGTCGCACTTTTACAGGATCAGAGCCAGTACCTTACCGATTTAGTACCATCAACTACACAGTATAGGGATTACACCCTCCTTTGTCAAGGATTTCTACTGTTTCTTGCGGAGATTGATAAGCGAATAGATAAAATAGGACAAAAAAAAGTCATAGTTGTAGGTATATCGTCTGATCATCTGCGATTGTCGCGAAAGAGCCTTGACAAAACAAGGCGTAATCCTTATACTTACTTCTAAAGTCGCAACTTGACCGTGCAAGTTTATGCGAGAACAGAGAACGGTAGCAGCACAAATAACAACACGGTTTGTGCCAGGTACCTCTTCTCACCAGGAAGGCGAAAAGCTCTCACATTACTTATCTGGAAAGTTTATGAAGAAAAAAGCACCTGGGGTGAAAGCCCCGACCATTCGCGATGTGGCCCGCCTTTCGGGTGTCTCACACACAACAGTTTCCTTTGTTATTAATGACGTGGCAGGTGAGTCTATTTCTGAGGAGACACGCGCCCGCGTCCTGGAAGCGGTGAAGCTTTTGGATTATCATCCGAGCGAAGCGGCGCGTTCGCTCAATCGACGCACTTCTACGCTCATCGGCTTTGCGCTCCCTGAATCAGAGAATGCTCACTATCAGGAGATCGCCATCGGCATTGAACGCTATGTGGAAGAACACAATTTTGGTCTCTTTCGCGTGTTGACCCACTTCGAAGATGCGCGCGAGCAACGGTGCTTCACCTGGCTCAAACAAAAACGTTACGATGGCCTGATTCTGATTCCCGCATCAGGCTCTCGTCTGAACGAAGAACTCAATCATCTGTTCGACCAGGGCTATCCGGTGGTCACGTTGGGGGTGATGCATTCGCGCGTGGATAACGTGCAGGCTGAACTGGAACGAGGTGAGCGTGAGATTATCCAGCACCTCTTTGAGCTAGGACACCGGCGTATCGGCTATATTCACGGTGTTGCCGACCATACTATCTTTGATTATCGCCTTGATGCCTGCGTGCGGGCGCAACAAAAACTGGGTTTAACTGTTCGAGATGAATGGATTCATCGTTGTGGTCCAACAGTAGCGGACGGCTACAATGCCGCCAAGATGCTCTTTGAGGGGCGTTCAAAAAAGGATTGCCCAACAGCTCTGGTAGTTGTCAACGATCTCCTGGCAAGTGCGGTCGTGGCGGCGCTCTCTTCGCTAGGATTACGGATTCCCCAAGATGTCAGTATCGCCACGTTCGACAACACAAATCTGGCGCAATACACTGTTTTCCCCCCACTCACCAGCGTTGATTATCAGGCATATGAAATGGGCAGGCAGGCTGCCGAGCTGTTGATTGCGCGTCTTGCTCAGCGAGATCGTCCGCGTGTACATCTTGAGATGCGCGCCAGGTTGATCGTGCGTCAATCAACTGGACCCGCCGCCTCATAACCTGCAAACACAAGTTGACTCTCTGAAGACAAAGGAGATTGCATGTTAAATGCTGTAACGCCCTCAAATCTGCGCTGTGAATGGCTAACGACTCCACTGGGAATTGACACGCCTTCCCCACGCCTCAGTTGGGAACTAAATACACTAACAGACCTTCCCGGCTGCATGCAACTGGCATATCGGGTGACAGTGGGGACAATGCGCGAATCCTTGCAGACATCCAATAGCTGGGATAGTGGATGGATCGCTTCCGGTGCGCAAACCTGTACCTACAGTGGTCCGGAGTTGACGAGTGGCACACGCTATTTTTGGCAGGTGGAGACGCGGGTACGCGACGCATTCGGAAGGCTCTACAGTGGTCAATCAACATCCTGGTGGGAAATGGGGCTACTCTCATCACATGACTGGGAAGCGAGTTGGATATTTTTGCCTCTTCCTCCGGCACCCTACCAGACATTTGAGCCTGTACGCTATCTGCGACGAACTTTCACCCTCTCCAAAGTGGTACAGCGCGCCCGACTCTATATAACTGCCAGAGGACTCTATGAGGCTGCAATAAATGGCCAACGGATCGGCGATGCCTGGTTAACACCTGGATGGACTAATTACGATATACGTCTCCAGTATCAAACCTACGATGTCACCCCTCTGCTTACCGCTTCATCTTCATATGTGTTAAGCATACAACTCGCCAGCGGGTGGTATTGCGGGCATGTCTCCAATACCGGCCCCTATTTTTATGGCTCGACGCCGCAACTCCTTGCCCAGCTTCATATCGAATACGATGACGGCACCAGCCAGCAGATTGTCTCGGACTCCCAATGGTGCGGTTCCACTGGCCCTCTTCTGCAGGCCGATCTGCAAATGGGCGAAACTTACGATGCCTGCCGCGAAGAACCCGGCTGGGATACGCCTTTCTTCGATGACAGGGCGTGGCAACCTGTCTGCACCTTACCGCGAACGGCACTTCCCCGCCTGGTAGCCGATTGCGCACAACCCGTGCGGATTACCGAGCAGCTCCCACCACGCCAGATCACCAGGAAGGACGACGGAACCTACCTGATTGATTTCGGCCAGAACCTGGTAGGTTGGATACGCCTGGAAATCCCAGCGCGCGCTCGGGAGACGATTACCCTGCGTCATGCGGAGATGCTCGATAGCGATGGACGCCTCTATGTCGCCAATCTCCGCAGCGCCCAGCAGACTGATAGATATATTCCTACCGGTGCCGATCATCCGGTCACCTATATGCCTCGTTTCACCTTTCACGGGTTTCGCTATGTCGAACTTACGGGCTACCCAGGTTTGCTCACTTCTGATGCGATCTCCGCCTGTGTGATTGGCTCAGATACACCGCGCATTGGTCTCTTCAGTTGCGGTCATCCACTGGTTAACCAGTTGTACCAGAATATTGTCTGGGGACAACGTGGCAATTTTATCAGTGTGCCAACGGATTGCCCTCAACGCGACGAACGCCTGGGCTGGATGGGAGATGCCCAGGTGTTTGCGTGCACCGCCGCTTACAATATGGATGTTAGCGCATTCTTCACCAAATGGATGCGCGATGTCCTTGATGAACAATCCCCCAATGGCGCATTTGCCGATGGCGCGCCGACTGTCATGCTTTCCCGCAATGGCGCTCCAGCCTGGGGCGACGCCGGCGTGATTATTCCCTGGACTATGTACCGCATGTATGGTGATATCCGTCTTGTTGAACAGTGCTGGGAGGGTATGACGCACTGGATGGAGTATCTCACCTCTGCTAATCCCACTGGCCTCCGTCTGGCACGGAATGGGGCCAACTTCGGGGATTGGCTGGCGCTGGACATTGAAGCAGAAGACCATATGGAGGCAATGCTTACGCCCAAAGACTTGCTAGCAACCGCCTATTATGCCTATATCGCGCATTTAATGGCTGAGATGGCACAGGCACTGACACGCCCAATTGAGGCTTTGTACTACGAGCGTCTGTACCAACAGATCAGACAAATGTTTATAAAGACATATGTACAGGATGATGGGCGCATTACAAGCGAGACTCAAACAAGCTATGTGCTGGCACTGGCCTTCGATCTCGTTCCCCACGCAGCACGAGCGCACGCTGCCCGGCATCTGGTCGCTGATATTGAGCGCCGGGGTTGGCATCTCTCTACTGGCTTCCTCGGCGTTGGCTATCTCCTACCTGTCCTGACGGAACTCGGCTATACGGATGTCGCTTACCGTCTTCTGCTGCAAGAGAGTTACCCCTCCTGGGGGTATAGCATCCGACAGGGTGCGACAACCATCTGGGAACGTTGGGATGGTTGGACAGAGCAAGGTGGGTTTCGCGATCCCCGTATGAACTCATTTAACCACTATTCACTTGGTTCGGTCGGCGAATGGCTCTATCGTTCCGTAGCAGGAATCGAGCCGTTCCCTTCGCAAGATGAACAGGGATACTTCCGTTTCGCGCCACATCCGTTCTCTGAACTTGGTTGGGCCAGAGCAGCGTGGCGATCGGTGTATGGAGTTGTTGCTATCTCCTGGCAACTCACAGGCAAAACGCTCTCCCTGGACATCACGCTGCCGCCAAACACACACGGGATGCTGATTCTGCCCGCTTCATCTCCACAGGCAATACTCCAGAAGTTAGCGGAAACACAGGATGAACCCTGTATACAACATGCTCGCGCAACCGAACGCACCGTCGAAATTCAATTACAGGCCGGACATTTCATGCTGGAAGTCCCTTTTTTGCTGGTACAGGATGTTTCCGAGGTAGTAGGCCCGTCCCATGAAATCCCCAGCAAAAGACAGATATACTTAAACTAAAAGAGCAAGCATGAAAAGCCTTTTATACCTACTCTTGTTGTTTATAAAAATATCTTTACATCTACACGCACGGTTTAGCAGACAACATGACAAATGATAGAGCCAGGGCAAAAAGACCTGGAGAAAGGAGGGGCTTACCGTAAAAAAACGCCGCGTTCCCACAATGTATTCATGTGTTGCTATTGATGTTGACGCCAGAGAGGAAAATCATGAGGGTTCATTGCACAAAGCATACCCGAGATCAGTGTAACATGACACGACGGGGTATCCTATTCGCCTTTAGCCTGCTGTTTCTGCTCGCATTCCCTATTTTCCCAGAGACCGTTCAAGCAAGTACCAGCACCACAGTTGGACCGGCTACAGAATTTTTTAACGCGAACGCTACGGGAGGAGCGTATCGCTACGGCCCCTCAATGATCGAGGACGCTACAGGGTTGCATATCTATACCTGCTCTCCAGGCTCCAACGGAGCCTGGGACTATATTCGCTATAAGACTTCAACCGATGGCGGCCAGACCTGGGGGCCGGAGAGTATCGTTTTAGAGCCAACGCCCAACTCAGCCGATAAGTATTCTACCTGTGATCCGGGGATCATCTACTTTGGAGGCTACTATTATCTCGGCTATACCTCGACTACTGACCCACGCGGCACAAACAATAATGTCTTTGTAGCTCGTTCCACTTCTCAGACCGGCCCCTTCGATAAGTGGAATGGTAGTGGCTGGGGCGGCAATCCCCAACCGTTTATTACGTTCAACGGCCCAACTTTTGATTATGGGGCAGGGGAACCGAGTTTCGTCGTGTTAGGTTCCACCCTTTACATCTACTACACATGGAGTTCACACGACTCTAACGGCAATGCGATCCTTCAGACCCGAGTTGCTACCGCCTCCACCTTAAATGCGAACTGGCCCGCAAACATCACCTATCAGGGAGTCGCCATCTCCAAGCGCCCCGATCAGGGAGCCGATTCCGATGATGTGAAATACGTGGATGCTTATAGCGAGTTTGTCGCCGTCAATACGATCCGCCGTTTTACTGCTAAATCCTATATTCAGCTCTGGGTCTCCAGCGATGGTATCCATTTCTCCCCAGCATCCATGGGACGTGATAATCTGATGCCATTTCTGCACAATGATGGCCTCAGTGGTGATGCGTCAGGGCATATCAACATTACGCAAACGAACTACGTCGGCTATGCGGCAGGTTCGCAATGGGCCGACTGGAACACCTATCTCAACCCGATCACTTTCTCCAACGATTCACTACCTGCCGTGCCGCAAATCTATACAGTTGAGCCAAAAAATGGTTCAATCCGGCTGGAATTTCAGACAGACACGCAAGCGACGAGCTATACGATCAAATACGGCACGCAGAGTGCCAATTACACCTTCTCGGCCACAGGGATTACTTCCAGTCCCTACACGCTCAGCGGACTGACCAATGGTACCAGATATTATCTGGTCATGGATGCTGTTAATAACAATGGCACCAGCCCGGATAGCGCTCAGGTCTCGGCTATGCCTCAGAACTATACCCCGATCAATTTTGTTAGTGCTGTTGCCTCTTCAGAACTGCCAGGGTGGCCTGCCAGCAATGTCATTGATGGCGACCTGACCACGAGTTATTCCAGCAACGAACATTCTACCGCCAACGCCACTGAGTGGGTCTACGTCGATGCGGGCCACAATACCACCATCGGTCGTCTGGTGATAGTGGATCGCCCGTATCAACTCGCTGCTCCCACCTTTGGAAATTATCTCTACACCCAGATACAAGTCAGTGAGGACGCTAATACTTGGTTCAACGTGGATTATCGACTCGACATGTACCCTATTATCGATGATGATGGGATTACCAAAACGATTGTTGATTTTCCCCAACCGCTCTATGGACGCTACATTCGCCTGTATTCAACCCAACTCAACCCGGATGACATGGGCAACTATTACCTGCAACTCGCTGAGATTCAGGCATACTCAGTCCCTGTAGAGGCCCTGGCTTCCTCCTACCTGACCGGTTGGGAACCCTGGCGCGTGCTGGATGCTGATCCCAATACGGTCTATTCCAGCTCATTACACAGCAATGGTAACTACACCGAATGGGTCGGGCTGGATTTGGGGAGTTCACAACAATTCGACCGATTGCTGGTGACCCCCCGTCCTGGAGGACTGGCTTTCCCGCTCAGTTTCTCTCTCCAGACCAGTAACGATGACACGAATTGGACGAACATCCCTGGTCAGTTCTACAGCAACTATCCCAATCCGAGCGGCAGCGTACAATCCTTCACGTTCTCCAGTCAGGTGACGGCTCGCTATATCCGCCTGTATGCTACACAGTTGGGAGAGGATAACGTTGGCAACTATGCCTTGCAGATTGCTCAGATGCTTGTACAGAACTCACTCCCATTTACCGCTACTGCCTCATCGCAGCTGCCGGGATGGCCTGCCAGCAATGCTGCCGATGGGCTGGCATTAACGTCCTGGTCTAGCAATGTGCATAGTAGTGCCAACGCGACTGAATGGTTGCAACTGGATCTAGGGAGCACGTTACCTGTACAAGATTTGCATCTCACCCCACGTGATGGGGCTTGCTTCCCAGTTGCTCTGTCAATCAGCTCTAGCAACGACGGCACGAATTGGACGCAGGTTCCCGGCCAGTGGTACGACTCCTATGTGGATCCATCTATTTACGGTTCGCCCAATCCAGTGCAGTTGTTCTACTTCAGCAACGTGATCTCGGCACGCTACTTCAGAATTACTGCAACTATTTTGCGTGCCGATAGCTACGGCAACTACTACTTCCAGATCACCGATGCCTACGTAGATCAATGAGCCAGGCTGAGATCTCACCTCCAGGGGGTGCGTCCCATCTCTTTGAGCGGGGCGCACCCCCTTTTATCCTGTGCTCCTGGCATCATTTTACTTCATCTTCCTTTGTTAGATGGCTTGCCTCGACACCACAGCGTGCCAGACCGGTGCCCGCATTGATGCGTGCCTGGAAGCTGCTCCTCAAAGGGGCATAAGTGCTCCACACTTTGCCGATCCAGTCGCTCGATGGCTCGACCCTGATAATCAATCAAGCCGAGCAGTTCTCTGAGTAAGAAGCGGTAGTACTCCTTGAGATGACCACGCAAAGCCTGTACGAGCAATTCGCGTTTCTGCACGAGGCTTCCCCGAGTCAAGTCAACCAGCCGTTCTGGATACTCTTGCCACTCGACCAGTGCCTGCAAGATCGAGCGTCCCGTTTTGCCCATAACATCGGTGACCACCGCTGCTAATTTGATGTTGGCATCTTCAAGCACCTTTTGCAGACGATTCATGTGGCACGAGCGTCCCTGGATTAGCGTGGTGTGGTAGCAGGTGAGATTCCCTAGTTCGCGCTGCTCTGCACTGACAATGAAACTGGCTTTGAGCAAGCCATGCATTAACAGATCAGCTATCCATTCGGCATCTTTGATGTCTGTTTTGCGCCACGGCACCGCTTTCATGTACTGGGCGTTGACGACGAGTACCTCAAAGAGTCCTTCCAATACGTTATAGACCGGTTTCTAGAACACGCCGGTGGATTCCATCACGACCTGCGTGACCTGGAGGCTAGAGAGCCAGGCATCTAAGGCTAGCAAATATGAATATGCAGGGAAGGTATATCATCGCAGGTTATGACTCACTTCACTGCATGCCGGGAGTTAAACAGATAGAATATAATTAAGATAGTGTTTACTTGCAGCCTGGAGAAAGCATGCCTATGGATGAAGGAGTAACAACGGCCTTTTCTGATGATAGGCGAAGTGTTCCTTTAACTGCATCTCCATCCTCTGCCGCATCGACTCTTAGCTCGCAGCAGATCGTTTGCGACGCAGCGGCTCTCGGTTGGGGCATCGTCGAGTTGCTCGGACGCTGCTTTCGCCTGTCGGAGCCGACACCACCCCATCCAGATTGGCATGGGGCGCGTCTGGTGCTGCTCCAGCAGGTTTATACACCACGCGAGATGATACGCTCGTTAATGACATACATAAAGGGCCTGACGGATAACCTACGTCTTAGCTCATGTATTATCGATAATGCACAGGACGAGCATAACGGTCGGGCTTTCGTCGATGTCGTGGAAAAGCTTGTCAAGCAGTTTTGCGCGTATCAACTCCCTGCTGCACCGGATAAAGCGTTTGAGGAACTGCGCGGCAAAATCAACCGCTACCTCTTCTTCTGGGATTTGCAGATTCATGATGCTTTGCAAAACAGACCCACCGTCGTTGCCAAAGCGTACATGGTCGGGCGGACGCTCGCTGCTCTTCGCTGGTGTAGTCTGGCGGATCAGCAACTGGATGGTGCATCTGTCGAGAAGGTTTACCGGGAATATATCCCCATGCTGGCACCCTATATCTCGACTTACGCGCCCGCCGCTCTGGCTAACAGCGCTGAACTGTGGTGGAAGGCCATAGCAAGCAGGGAGGTACAGCTAGAGCCTGATGGCGAGGTACCCATCGAACTCCAAAATCAGGCTAATATCTGGTTCTCTTTATTGACCAACGAGCGCACGGCTTTCAGCTATGTGCCATCCGCTTTAGTAAAGAAAAGTGGTTATTATAGCTGGCAGGTGCTGCGACTCTACTGGGGGTTTTTCGCCGGTGGTATCCTCGTGCTACTTGTGATCCTGGTTCTCGTCGTTGTGTTGCTCCTCTCCCACTATGATCTGGTTATCAAAGGAATAGCGACTGCTGCCGGTTTCATCTCGGCAACCGGCATCGCTCAAGTGCTGGGGTCTAATTTCGGCACCTTTTTACAAAAAGCTACCACCGACGTGGAAGCGGCGAGGGATTCGATCATCGGCAACATTCAAAAGGCTACCGAGCAACAGCAAGTTCTCAAGGCAACGTATATTGCACCACGCAGAGCGGGCACATCTAAACTAAAGCAAAAATAGCATGAATTTACACCAGTTGCGCATCTTTTGTAGCGTCGTAGAACATCGTAGCTATACTAAAGCGGCAGAAGCGTTGTTTCTGACGCAGCCGGCGGTCAGCTTGCAAATACAGGCTCTGGAGCGTAGTTTGCAGGTGAAGCTGCTCGAACGGGTCAATCAGCAGTTGATTGTGACCGAGGCGGGCGAGGCGCTGTACCAGTGTGCCATTCCAATGCTGAACGCAGAGGCAGAGGCAGAGCGTGTGCTGGCCGAGTTGCGCGGAGCCGCGCGCGGGCGACTTGTGATCGGCGCTAACACTACCGGTGGCATGTATGTCGTGCCACCCATGATAGCGCAATATAAAGCGCAACATGCCGAGAGTGAACTGCTGTTGCAGATTGATGCCACCGAGCGCTTGATTGAGCGTGTGCGTCAAGGCATCATCGATCTGGGCTTCGCGTGTGGCACAATTGTGCAGCCAGAACTAACGGTTGAAGAGATTGGCACCGACATCTTGACCCTCATCCTTTCCCCCTATCATCCACTCGCCGTGCGACCATCTTTAACACTGGAACAGGTAGCAGCACAACCTTTTATTGTACCAGAATCTATTTCGCGCACACGCCAGTTTATCGAACAGACTATGCGTGAACATGGCTACACGCTGAAAATCGCCATGCACTTTCAAGGCACAGAGCCGGTTAAGCGTGCTGTGCAGTCCAATCTTGGCATTGGAATTGTCTCCAGCGCGGCTGTCATGCACGAGGTCGCGGCAGGTGCCCTGCGTGCCATGCCGATTGAGGACCTGGAACTGCGCCGCCCGCTTGTCATGTTCTATCGCCAGGGCAAATACTTCGGCCCGATGGCCCGCGACTTTATGCAGCACGCACGTTCCTACGACTATGCTCATAAGTAATCCTTTATATCAATTATCAGCAAGATAAATTGGACAAATGCCCGCCTTCCGAGTACACTTGATAGTTAAGAGCCACTTTTCCCCTACATCTCAATGGGGGCACTGCAACACGGTGGTTGCTCTAGTTCTGAGAGGGAGCATTTATGACGAAGTACGCTTTTGTCATTGATCAGCGCAAGTGCATCGGGTGTCATGCATGTACGGTTGCTTGTAAGGCAGAACATGATGTGCCCATTGGCGTCTATCGCACCTGGGTCAAGTACATTGAACGCGGCGAATTTCCCAACTCGCGGCGCTATTTCCTGGTCAATCGCTGTAATCATTGTGACGACGCACCGTGCGTCAAAATTTGTCCCACGCAGGCGCTGTACAAGCGGGCTGATGGCATCGTCGATTTCGATTCCAATCGCTGCATTGGCTGCAAGTCGTGTATGCAGGCTTGCCCCTATGATGCGCTCTATATCGACCCGTACAGCCATACTGCTGCCAAGTGTAACTATTGCGCCCATCGCACGGAACTTGGTCTGGAACCGGCTTGCGTGGTGGTCTGCCCCGAACATGCCATTATCGCGGGCGACATGCACAACCCCAAAACCGAGATTGCCCAGATCATCGCGCGTGAACCCGTGCGCGTGCGCAAGCCGGAGCAAGGCACGAAGCCCAATGTCTATTATCTGGGAGCCGACGAGGCGGCTATCAATCCCGAAGGCGCGGCACAGGAGTTGCCGCATATGACGATGTGGAGTACCATGCTTAAGCCACAGCACGCAGATGAGCAGATATTTGACGCGGGTCACTCCTTACGTGCGAACGTCGCCACACACACCAGGCCGACCACGCTCAATCCGCTCAAGCCCTATCAGGCGGCGAACGACCCGGCGCGGGCACGCATCGTCTACGACACTCCCAAAAATCAGGCCCCCTGGGGCTGGATGGTTTCGGCCTACCTGGGCACGAAATCGATTGGAGCCGGAGCCATGCTGGTCGCTGCGCTGGCGCTGGCCCTCTACGGACTCAACAACCCCATCAGTAATGGTATGCATACCCTGCTCGGTCTGATTGCACCCGTTATCGGCGGCCTGTTTATCGCCATCACGCTTGTATTGCTGATTGCCGATCTGAAGCGGCCCGAACGCGCCCTGTTCCTTATCACGAAGGCTAATCCGACCTCGTGGTTGGTCTGGGGCGGTTACATTCTTGGTCTCTTCGGTTTGATAGAGGTACTCTGGTTCGGGGCCTCTCTGCTTGCCATCACGCCGCTGCTACACGGACTCATCGTGCCTGCGCTACTGTTTGGTGCGGCGGCAGCGGGCTACACCGCCTTCTTGTTTGGCCAGGCCGAGGGGCGCGACTTCTGGCAGAGTCCCCTGCTCCTGCCCATTCTGCTGGTGCAGGCGGTGCTGGCCGGTGCATCCGCGCTGGGCATCTTCGCCTGGGTTGCGGGCGGTGTACTTCCACCATTTTTGACCATTGTGCTGCTCTGTGCCATAGTAGCGCATGTGATCCTGATTTTCGTAGAAGTGTTTGGAGCGCATAGCAATAGTCACGTGGCCGCTGCCGCACACTACATCACGGCAGGCCCCTTACGCACTATTTTCCGAGGATTATTCTTAGCGCTCGGTACGCTACTGCCTGCGCTGTTGCTGATCATGGCACTGCTGCTGCCGACGGCACAACCTGTCTTACTCGCGCTGGCCGGTATCCTGGCCCTGCTGGGGCTATTTGCCTATGAACATTGTTTTGTCGTCGCCGGACAGTCGGTTCCGTTGAGTTAATGGGAAAGGAAGAGGAAGAGTATGACCCAGATATCTTTGCAACAGTTCGCGCCTAATGGCGAGCCGATGACGGTCCGCGACCTGGCTTCCTGCCCGCCGCCGCAAAAGTGGCATGACGTAATGGAGTATGATGCGAAAGCGTGGCCACGCAAGGTCGAGCGTCATTACGAACTCATCCCGACTATCTGCTTCAATTGTGAGGCCGCGTGTGGCCTGCTGGCCTACATTGATAAAGAGACGGGACGCATCAAGAAGTTCGAGGGCAATCCCTATCATCCAGGAAGTCGCGGGCGCAATTGCGCCAAAGGGCCAGCGACCATTAATCAGGTCAATGACCCGGAGCGCATCCTCTATCCACTGAAACGCGCAGGCAAGCGCGGCGAGGGTAAGTGGGAGCGCACGACATGGGATGAAGTGCTGAATACCTTCGCCGCCAAAATTCGCGCCGCCATCGTGGAAGGGCGGCGGGACGAGGTAATGTATCACGTCGGGCGACCGGGGCACGATGGCTATATGGAGCGCGTGCTAGGAGCCTGGGGCGTAGATGGACACAATAGTCATACCAATGTCTGTTCCTCGTCGGGCCGTTTCGGCTACCATATCTGGAGTGGTATAGACCGTCCATCGCCCGATCACGCCAACGCACGTTTCATCCTGCTGATTAGCTCGCACCTGGAGACGGGCCACTACTTCAATCCGCAGGCGCAGCGCATCATCGAGGGCAAGATGAAGGGTGCGAAGCTGGCGGTGATGGACCCGCGCCTCTCCAATACCGCCAGCATGGCCGACTACTGGCTGGCAACGTGGCCCGGCTCCGAAGCCGCCGTGCTACTGGCAATGGCGCGCATCATCCTGGTCGAGAAGCTGTATGACCGCGAGTACATGCGTCGTTGGGTGAACTGGCAGGAGTATATGCAGGCCGAGCATCCCAATGAGGCCCAGACCTTCGAGCATTTCATCGAATGTTTAATCGACCTTTACGCAGAATACACGCCTGAGTTCGCGGCGCGCGAAAGCGGCGTGGCGGCGGAACTGATCGTCGATGTGGCGCGTCAGATCGGTCACGCCGGTAGCGCCTTCGCCGCCCACACGTGGCGCGCGGCTACGGCGGGCAACCTGGGCGGCTGGCAGGTGTCGCGCGCGCTCTGGTTCCTCTCGGTCTTAACGGGCAGCATCGGCACACCCGGCGGCACCGCGCCCCATAGTTGGAACAAGTTTGTGCCGACGCCCTTCCTCAAACCGAAACCTTCCGAGGTCTGGAACGAACTGCTCTTCCCACCGGAATATCCTCTGGCGAACTACGAGATGAGCATTCTCCTGCCCTATTTCCTGAAAGAAGGGCGAGGTAAGATCGCTGCTTACTTCACGCGCGTCTATAATCCTGTCTGGACCAATCCCGACGGCACGGCCTGGATCGAGGCACTGACAAATGAACAGCAGATCGAACTGCACGCGGCCCTCACGCCGACCTGGAGCGAGACGGCGCAGTATGCCGACTACGTGCTACCGATGGGTCTGGCCGGTGAGCGTCATGATCTGATGAGCCAGGAGACGCACGCGGGACGCTGGATCGGCTTCCGCCAACCTGTGCTGCGCGTCTATAAAGAGCGGCACGGCGAGCAGGTAGAGTTTACCTATCAGGCTAATCCCGGCGAGGTCTGGGAAGAGGACGAGTTCTGGATCGAGCTTTCCTGGCGCATCGACCCCGACGGCAGCCTGGGCATTCGCAAGTACTTCGAGTCGCCTTATCGCGCAGGCCAGAAGCTGACGATTGAAGAATATTATCGCTGGATTTTTGAAAATAGCGTGCCGGGCCTGCCGGAAGCGGCGGCTAAGGAGGGCCTGACCCCGCTGGGCTATATGCAAAAGTATGGTGCCTTCGCCATTCCTGAAGAGAAAATGCCCGTCTTCCAGTTGAATGAGACGCCCCTCAAGCCGGAAGTGTTGCAAGGAGCGGAGATTGACCCACATACAGGCGTGATCAGCAAAGATGGTGTGAAGCTGGGCGTGATGGTGGATGGCAAGGCGGTTGAGGGTTTCCCCACGCCGTCGCGCAAGCTGGAATTTTACTCGCCCACACTGAAAGAGTGGGGGTGGCCCGAATACGCGGTGCCGGGCTATATCCATAGCCACGTCCATCCCTCAAACATCGATGCAGCGAAGGGCGAGTATCTGCTTATCCCCACGTTCCGGTTGCCAACCCTGATTCATACACGTTCGCACAACGCCAAATGGCTCGACGAAATCTCCAATGCCAACCCGGTCTGGATTCATCCTGTTGATGCGCAACGTATTGGCGTGCAGAGTGGCGATCTCGTGCGTGTGACGACAGAGATCGGCTACTATGTCAATCGTGCCTGGGTGACGGAGGGCATTCGTCCTGGCGTCGTAGCCTGCTCGCATCACATGGGACGCTGGCGTCTGGCAACAGACAAGGGGGGCGACCGCCGCGTCTCGGCGAGAGTCGCGCTGAACAAAGATGAGCATGGCGTCTGGCACATGCGCCAGATCGAGGGCGTACACCCCTATGAGAGCGCCGATCCCGATTCGGCCCGCATCTTCTGGCGCGAATCCGGCGTACACCAGAACCTGACCTTCCCGGTTCATCCAGATCCGGTAAGCGGCATGCACTGCTGGCACCAGAAAGTCACGGTCACGCCCGCGCAGGCTGGAGATCGCTACGGCGACATCTCCGTTGATCCCGCGAAAGCCTACGAGGTGTATAAACAATGGATGGCGATGACGCGCCCCCAGACCCGCGCCGACGGCCTGCGACGCCCCCTCTGGATGATTCGCCCCTATCGCCCCGCCAACAGTGCCTTCAAACGTGAACTTGTCGCGCGAAGATGATATATCTCACCGGTAGAAGAGAATTGGTTTCATAGGGCTATGGGCGTTAAGATGTTTGCTGGTCGAGCATTTTAACGTCCATAGCCCTATGAAACCAATGTATTGAAATCTCCACACTTGATTTAGGAAGTACGCCCTGTTGATAGAGTTAAAGATCCGCTGTCAGCCGTGTTCATAACTCCATTCATATCTTGCTAGCGAGCTGACTTGCGCCCTAGCGAAACCAGCGCCACGCCGGTCAGGATAACGAACATGGCCATAATGCCGATGATGGTAATATGCTCACCGTCGAGGGCTATGCCGAGTGCGACGGCGATGGCCGGGTTGACATAGGCGTAGCTGGTTGCCAGCGCGGGTCGCACATTGCGCACCAGATAGCCGAAGGCGCAGAAGGCGACCAGCGAGCCGAAGACGATCAGATAGGCCAGCGCCCCCAGTGAGGCAGGCGCTGGTACGCTATGGACACGCTCTCCGATCAGCAGGCTGAGAGGCACCAGTAGCGCGCCGCCAACCAGCATTTCCGCCGCACTCGACATCAGGCCCTTTGGCAGCGTAACGCGCGTGCTGAGCGCTGTGCCCAGTGCCCAGCACATGGGGCCAATCAGCAGCGCAATAGCTCCAATGGGGTTGGCCCACATATTATTCGCCAGATTGAGCAGAATCACGCCTATGAAGCCGAGTATCAGACCGCACCACTCGATGCGCGTGGGCCAGCGCCCCATCAAGCCACTGAAAAGCGCCGTCCAGATCGGCACAGCGGCCACACCTACTGCGGTCAGGCCAGAAGCGACCCATTGTTCTGAAAAAACAATAAAGCCGTTGCCGAATGTCAGTAGCAGCACGCCGGTGATAGCCGCGCCTGTCCACTGTGCCCGCGTCGGCGCGGGCGCACCACGCAGGCGTAAGAAAATGTAGAGCGCCGTGCCAGCAGTGAGAAAGCGGATACCGGCCATCAGGAATGGGGGAATACTCTCGATAGCGATGCGCATTGCCAGATAGGTCGATCCCCAGACGATATACAGTGCCAGCAAGGAGAGAATGATGGCAAAACGGTCGAAACGCCCCGCTTTCTGCACGGTGGGAGCGGGCGTCACGGTCATAGTGGATTGAGATGTGATGTTCTTCATGATGCGTTGTCCCAGGATATACTTGTGTCAAGTTTCATACAATACCAACAATCTTAGCCAACTTTTTAACCGCTCGCTACAGCCAATATATGGTTGAGATGTGGGCCATCAGCCGCCGTGTGATACCATAGTAGGGTAGGACAACGCCTGAATCTATCTGATTCTTGCTGATCTTTGTGGGAAGCAGGGCGACCCTCGCTGTCGCTCTGCTTTCGCCGCCTGAATCTATCTGATTCTTATTTTATGAGGAGATGAGTATGTCCGTTTCCAATCCAGATCGTTTGAAAGCTGAAATTGATGAGCTAGTGCCTGGAATGGTGGCGATGCGGCGTGACCTGCATGAACACCCCGAACTGGCCTTTGAAGAGGTGCGTACTTCCGGCATTGTCGCCGACCGCCTGCGCGCGCTGGGGCTGGAAGTACAGACCGGTATTGCCAAAACCGGCGTAGTGGGCCTTTTGCGTGGAGAGGGGAGCAGAGAGGGCAGCAAAACTATCGCCATTCGCGCCGATATGGATGCCTTGCCCATTCATGAACAGAATGAGATCGACTATCGCTCGCGCACGGATGGCAAGATGCACGCCTGTGGTCATGACGGTCACACCTCTATCCTGCTTACGGTGGCCGATATTTTGAGCAAACGTCGCGCCGAACTCTCCGGCAACGTCAAGTTTATCTTCCAGCCTGCTGAAGAGCGCGTTGGTGGGGCCGAGCCGATGGTTAAAGAGGGTGCGATGCAGGGTGTCGATGGGGTGATTGGTCTGCATCTGATCAGTACATATCCGTTGGGGCGTGTAGGGGTGCGTGCCGGCACTGTCTTTGCCAGCGCGGACGCCATGACATGGCACGTGCATGGCAAAGGCGGACACGCCGCTTCACCGCACGAGGCTGTCGATCCTATTGTCATCGCGGCTCATATCATTACCGCGCTGCAAACGCTGATCAGCCGTGAAACTTCGCCTTTCGCCCCTGCTATCGTAACGGTAGGTCAGGTTATTGCCGGTAGCGCCTTCAATATCATTCCAGAGGAAGTGGTGATGCATGGCACTATGCGCGCTTTCAGCAAGGAACATCGTGAGAAGATGCTACGCCGCATCCGAGAGCTATCCAGCGGTATCGCCAGCGCGATGGGCGGCTCTTGCGAGGTAGAATTGCACAACGGCTGCCCACCTTGTATCAATGACCCCGCGATGACTGAGCTTGTCCGTGCGGCGGCGATTGAGGCCGTAGGCGAGCAAGGCGTAGATGATAGCGAAGAGGTGATGACGACTGGCAGCGACGATATGGCGCATTTCCTGAATGCTGCTCCCGGCTGCTACTTCATCGTCGGCGCGCACAACGAGCAGAAAGGCGCGGCTTACCCGCATCACCATCCGCGTTTCAACATCGACGAGGATGCCATGACGATAGGCGTCGAGGTGCTGACTCGCGCCGCGTTGAGGTTCTTAGAGAGCTAAGCTTCTTTTTAGTGCCCTGCCTGCCGCGCACGTGGCAGGCAGGGCGTCTTTCTCATCTACCCGTATCTATCCATTGGCAACGCTACGGCTTAATGCCGGTTCACGTTGACTGCGTGAAGGGCGCGTGCTGCTCTTGCGCTTGCTCTGGCGGATCAGACGCGCGGGCAGGTAGGGTTCCATCGCGCGCAAGGCGTTCAAGTAGACCTGCTGTTGCTCATAAATGATACGGTCGGGGCCAAGCTCCCACCACTCGCGCGGTGTAAAATAGGCCGAAACCTCGGCCTCGGAGCCGCTGCGCCCGAACCACTGGATGAGATGCAGGTTGTCCGACTGCGCCAACCAGATTGCCAGCTCGATCAGGTCGGGATTCTCGGTCAGCTTGGCGGTACCATAGACATAGCTCATCAGGCGGAAGAGCGCGTCCTGCGCGCTGTTGCCCAGGAAGAACTCCATGCCGCCACTCCCGGCCCAGGTCGTGGGGAAGGCCGGTAGCGGCAACTGATATACCTGCTTGCGATGACGCTCAATCAGTTCGGCAGGGGTAAAAGTCTGCACACCGCGTTTCGCCAGTTCATCCGGTAGCGCATGCATGAAGTTGAAGATGCCGGTATCCACATGATGATGCTCACCAAACGTCTCAAAGTCCCAGCCCAGAAAGAGGAAATCACCCCTGGCGGCGGCCAGCCAGTCGGCATAGACATCGGCGTAGAGTGGGTAGCGCGACCAACTGCGGTTGGAGAAGCGATAGCCCACGTCGTCGCTCAGCTCAACGTGGCGCGTCAGCAGATAGGGGCCGCTGTCACGTCCCGTATCGGTCGCCAGCTTGCGCGGAATGCGGCGACTATGGGCCTTACGCTGCTCTTCCAGGACGAACGGGTGGACGGCCTCGTCGCTGTAGCGATAGAGGTGGCTGCTCTCGCGCCAGCCCATCACCCAGGGTCGCCCATCCATGACTGCGCCGGTGAAGCCCGCCGTGTCCAGTGCGTCATAGAGTGGGGCCGACATGCACATCTCCGTTGTATCGGTTACGGTGGGCCGTTTGCCGAAGATGCGCTCCAATTCCTCGCTCATCCAGCGCATACGCAGAACGAAGGTCGGCAAGTCCAACAAGAAGAGGAAACTGTGATACGGCTCTACACCTATCAACTCTACGTTCGGCTCCGCGACCAGCTCGCGGAAGAGGTCGAGTAGCCCAGAATCCCAGACGGCGGCCTGGCGAATGAAAGAGAGCGAGAAACCAATGGCGAGGTGCAGGTTTTTGTGCCGCACCAGGTCAAGGAACATGCGTGTGGCAGGATAATAGCTATACTGCGCGACCTTCCTGAAATACTGCTCATTCAGCGCCTCGTCAAAGAGGCAATGAGCGATATCTGAGACGGTTGCGCCTCGTGGTATCGGTTGCGCCGGCAGCTTTAAGCGACGCGGCTGATGCACAACCGTGTAAATGGCAAGTTCTGCAACCATGTCAGGCGTCCTCTCAGTGCGTGGTAGGAGACTCTTCGAGGACGGGCACAGCCTCGGCCCGTTTGCTCGTCACCTCTGTAGAAGGTGAGGGTAAAGCAATGCCCTGTTTGCGGGCAAGGAACTCTAATTTCCCCACCAGATTCTCGATGACGTTATCCCAAAGGAAATAACGTGCCGTGCTATTGCCCGCGATACGGATACGTTCCTGCTCTTCGGGATGGCGACGCAGGTAGAGCAGATAGCCCACGATCTCGTCGGGGTCATCGGTTTCAGTGACAATGGCGTTCTCGAAGGAGATGGCATAGTCCTCGCCGGTGCTGCCGGTCACGGCGATGCCACTGGCGGCCATAACTTCGAGCGCGACCAGACCGAACGGCTCGTGCCCGCTATTCGCCAGTGTCGCATCGGCGGCGGCATAGGTGGTGCGCACAAACTCTTCGGGCAGGAAGAAGCGCAAATTGTAGACGTCGGCATAAGGGGCGTTGGCGACCGCTTCGATGCACTGCTCCAGCGAGGGGCGATGCGCCACCACGTCTTGAATAATCAGGCCGCGCTGATAGGCATGACGGAAGACATCGGCTCCGTGTGGCTCGATACCGCCGCGCACGAAGAGCGTGACGGGATAGCCGCTCTCCTTCAGGCGCGCTACGGCTTCAATCGCCATCATCCAGCGTTTATCGGGGTCGAAGCGTCCGATTTTGAAGAGGAAGAGGCGGCGTGGGTCGCCCCGCCGCGCGATCTCACGCAGACGGGTGACATGCTGTTGCTCAATCGGCAGCAGGTGACGCGCCGGAATGCCGTTGGGGATCACCAGCGGGTTGACGCCATAGTTCCACATCCTGTGCTTCATATATTTGCTGACCGTACAGAGCGTAGAAACGAAGCTGAGGCGTCCCCAATTGATGCGGTGCAACGACATCAGGCTGTTCAAATTCCACAGCATCAGCACCTTCTGGCGCACACCGAACCAGTGCAGGAGATCAGAGGTACGGATTATAACCTCGGCGGTATGCCAATCTTCGCCCATGATGACGACCGTCTTGTTCTCGGCCAGCGCCGGGCGCACGATCTCGTTGTAGATATGATAAGGAACGCTCTCGTTGTAGTCGTAGAGCTTGGCCTCCTCGCCGTCATAGACGCCGTTCGGATAATATTTGCTGACCCACTGCGACCAGCGTTTGAGGATCAAGCGTCCGTTCGCACGTTGCTCGACGGAAGGTTTGTAGGGGTCTCCGATAAAGATGAGGTGGGTCGTGTATCCCTGTAATGCCAGAGCTTCACTTAGCTCCGTTACCCGCGTCCCCAGGCCACCCGCTGTTGAGTATACATCAGGCCCCTCGAAGCATAGCAGGACAAATAGCGTATTCTCTGGCGATATAGCTCCATCTAGTTGCATCATGGTAACACATTCCTTTACTACTTTTTTCTCGTCTTGTATGGGAAGAAGTGGACATCAGTGTGACGTTTTCGGGCTTGATTGTCAGGTGGGCAGTGTACCCACCAGGGGAATGTCCCCCACTCTTGCACCGATCCCACGACGATGTAAAGGATGACCTGTGCAAAGGCAAAAAAAGACTGATGACCGCCTCTTCGTTGCTGTCCCGATGCCCGCTTTCTGCTGCGCTGTCAGAGAGTGTTGATCACTTTCTACCCTACCAATAGTATACACGCTTTTTTCAATGTGTGTGTATCTCGCTCAAGTATACCACACTTATCCGCCACCACGAATCCTTATTCTCTCCTGATTTTCTTGCCAAATCTTTACTCTTTCTTTACGGTTTATTCAGCTTACCCTTGTATCATTGCACATATCGAATTGGTACAGGAATGTGCTTTACCATTCGTTGGCAGATCGATAGTCGCCTAAGAATGGCGCATAGCCAGTCCTCGCGCTCCGTTTGTTGGGTTTTTGCGACTCCCAGAAAAAGGAATATGCTTATGGAAAACACACTACAAAAAGAATACACGATTCATGAGCGCATTGATCGCCTTCCACTTACCAGGGAACTGACTTTCATCATGCTGATGGCCGGATGCGCATGGCTCATCGAGTCCTACGACATCGGCATCATGGGCAACGTCATCCCCCTCTTGCAAAAGCAGTTTCATCTCACCGCGACGCTTACCGGTCTGCTGGTAGCTGCCTCCACGTTAGGTATCGTCGTGGCGGTTATTCCCGCCGGTTGGCTGGCCGATAGATTCGGGCGCAAGAAAATACTGATTGTGGGCACTGCCTGGTACGCGATTTTCTCACTGCTCTGTGGGTTCTCCCCCAATATCACAACATTGCTCGTGTTACGCTTTATCTCCGGCCTCGGCATGGGAGCCGTCTTTCCCATCCCTTACGCCCTGGCGACCGAGTTCATGCCCCATAACCGGCGCGGCGCGATGGTTGGGATTCTCGATTCGTTTCTCTCCGTCGGCTACTTCCTGGCCCCGCTGATCGCGCTGGCTCTGATCAGCCTCATGCCCGCCAGCCTGACCTGGCGTTACCTCTTCTACATCGGTGGCCTGCCCATCCTCTATATCCCCGTGATCTGGAAATGGATGCCGGAGTCGCCGCGCTGGCTGCAGAGCCAGGGACGCGCGAGCGAGGCGGATAGCATTGTGCGGCGCATCGAGAGCTATGCCGAACGCCGCATCGGCCATACGCTACCCGTTCCCCCCAGCGAGATGGATACCCCGCGTGTCAGCACAGTACATCCGCTGGCAACCATCTTCCGGCGCGACTATCTGCGGCGCACGCTGATGATGTGGATCGCCTTCTCTTGCATCCTCTTCATCTTCTACGCCATTCAGACCTACACCCCGACCGTGCTGGTCAAAGAGGGCTATGGTCTGTCCAACGCCTTTCTGCTCACCACGATTATTGTCGTCGCCTCCATCCCCGGCAAATACTGTGCTGCTTATGCCGTCGAGCGTTTTGGACGCAAGCCGACATTGATCGTGTTCACGGTGATCGCGGCGCTGAGCGCTATTGCCTTTGGCTTTGCCAGTACCGCTGCGCTGGCCCTGGGCTTCGGTATTGTGATGTCGTTCTTTGGCATCGGCGTTGATCCGGTGGTCAAGGTCTATGGTGCAGAACAGTACCCCACCCCCATTCGTGAGACAGGCGTGGGAAGTTTCGAGAGCGTGGGACGGCTCTTCGGTGGCGCGCTGGCCCCCTATATGATGGCCTTCCTGCTCTCGCTCGCCAGTGGTGGTATCCCGATTGCTTACATGTTCATCGCCGTCATTGCCATTATTGGTGTCCTGTCAGTAGGATTCCTGGGACTGGAGACTAAAGGTGCTAAGGTTGAGCTTTTGCTCGCTCATCAGGAGCTACGTAAGACAGCTTAAGGAGAAAGACTTTTACTATGACAACGTTGCAAGACTATCTTGAACAGTGGAGTACACGTTCTCCAGAGCAAACATATATTATTGAGGCCGAAACGGCTCGGAGCATCAATTATCGGCAAAGCTTGCGCGCTGTTGGGGCGCTACAACGCATTTTCGGCCCACGCCCGCGTAGCATCGCTATGGCCTTGCCAGGCGGCATAGCCACTGCGCTGGTATGGCTGGCCGCTCTCAGCGGCGGTCATACCCTTGTTCCGCTTGCGCCGGACGCGACCGATAGCGAGAAGGCGGCGCTCACCCGCCGCTACGCGCCCGACCTGCTCATCGTAGAGGAGTGCCAGCACGCCACCGGCTTTGTCAGCGCTTCTGCCCAGGTACTCACGCGCCAACAATTGCTGGACGTGATTACGCACGCCGAAGATGAGCAATACATGGCCCCTTCGCCGCAGACAGCGGGCCAGGTCTGTCTGCACACCTCCGGCAGCACCGGTGAGCCGAAAGGGGTTATCTTGCGCGAGCCACAGATCGTGTGGACGGCGGAACAGATTCGTACCAGCCACCAGCTTGGCACGCGGGATCGCGGGCTATGTGTCCTACCCTTCTTCCATGTCAACGCGCCCGTCGTCAGTCTGTGCAGTTCGCTCATCGCGGGCAGTACCATTGTGATTGCACGCCGTTTCAGCCGTCAGCATTTCTGGGCCTGGATTGAGCAGTATCAGATCACCTGGGCCAGCATCGTGCCAACGATAGTCGCCATCCTGCTCGGTACCGAGAAACCAACCTTTCTCCCTGGCCCTTTGCGTTTTGTGCGCACCGCCTCCGCGCCGCTCCCGGCAGTACACCTGCTGGCTTTTGAGCAGAAATTCGGTATCCCGGTCATCGAAACCTATGGCCTCTCGGAAGCCGCCAGCCAGGTGACGGCCAATCCTGTTCCTCCTGGCATCCACAAGCCCGGCTCAGTCGGTAAACCAACGGGTGTCGAGTTGCGCATCTGCCAGCCATTGACCGCCGGTGCAGTTCAGAATACGCTGCGCGATGTCGCCCCCGGCGCTGTCGGCGAAATATGTGTGCGTGGCCCCTCTGTTATCAAGGCGTATCAAGGCAACGCCGGTCGGCAGTCGTTCCAGGATGGCTGGTTCCGCACGGGCGACCTGGGCTATCAGGACGCGGACGGCTACGTCTTTATCACCGGTCGCTTGCGCGAGGTGATTAATCGCGGCGGTGAAAACATTGCCCCGCGCGAAATCGAGGACGTGCTGCTCAGCCATCCCGCTGTCCACGAGGCCGCCGTCGTGGGGCGTCCAGACCCGTTTTATGGCGAAGTGGTGGTGGCCTACGTGGTGCCGCAGAAAGACGCTGAGGACGACGTGAACGCAGCCAGGACAGCAGGTGTGGCGGTCGCTACACGCACTGTCAGCAAGGTGGCGCTCAAGCGCGGTCTGCAACAATACGCGGCACAGCGCCTCAGTCCTCCTAAAGTGCCGGTAGATATCCTCATTGTCGATGAACTGCCCAGAACCGCCTCTGGCAAGATCGCACGCCAGCTATTACGTGAACAGGAGCGACAGCGTGGATAACCTTGTGGAAAAACGCAAGTCGGCAGTTATGACTACGCCAGCACCACCCATCGTGCCAGCGACCTCAACTATAGAACAGAAAGCGACACAAGGCGAAGCCCAGAGGATGCAGAGAACACAGAGCGATCAGCAGAGTGGGAAGAAAGCGAAAAGTTCGCGTCCGCATGTCTATGAGCTTGACCCGTTACGGGCAACGACGGCCCTGGTCGTTGTTGCAGTACACGTACTGGCCTTTACTGCCTTCCTCAACCATGCCCAATGGGGCTTACAGGTGCAAAATGCTCTGGTTACGGCAGTGCATTATACGCGCGAAATGTTCATGTTCGTGACGGCTTTCGCACTCACCTACGTGTACTTCGGCAAACCGTTTTCGACCAGAACCTTCTGGAAGAAGCGTGCCATCGGTGTGCTGATCCCCTATGCCATCTGGAGCGCCGTCTACGTCTGGGTCAACAATCCAACACAATCTCTCGGCCACTTTCTCGGCACAGCGGCGCTGGACATTCTCGATGGGCATGCCTCATATCAACTCTACTATATTCTGCTCACGCTACAGTTCTATATCCTGCTGCCGCTCTTTCTGCTACTGGTCAAGGTCATCAGACGCTATCCCTGGCAAACGCTGGCTATCAGTTTCGCGCTTGAGGTGATAACGCTCTATCTCGACTACCACACGCTGCAACGCGGCATCGGACTCAACAACCCGTTCTGGAACTTCATCAACCAGAGCCAGGAAAGCCTGGTCTTCATCTATCAGTTCTACTTCGTGCTGGGCGCGGCGGCAGCGCTCTACCTGCCACAACTGCGCGCCTTCCTTAAGCGCTTCGGCTGGTGGACACTGCCTGCCTTTCTGCTCGGTATCGGCGGACTCTGGCTGCACTTCTACCTTCAGGTCGATGTCTACCACGAGTCGATAGGCTATGCCGTCTCTGTTTTACAGCCGGTGATGGTCTTCTATTGCATCCCTCTGATCGCCTTCTTCTTCTGGCTGACCTACCGCTGGGCCAGTCACGTTCGCCCCGATGGTCGCCCACACGGCTACCGCTTCTGGGGCACGCTCTCCGACGTTTCGTTCGGCGTCTACCTGGTTCACGCGCTCATCTTAAACTGGCTCATGCAGCACATGGTACCGATACTGCCGACAGCGTGGCCAGTCGCCTTGCGCGTCTTCCTGACCTGGGGCCTGACAGCAGGCGGCGCAGTACTCATCTGTATCCTGCTGATGAACACTCCTATTCTGAGCCGCCTGGTGGGACGTTCTCGTCCTTTGCCACGTATACTATTACGGTGGCAAATAGTATTGATGAGTCCGTTCACACGTTCAGGAAGTAGTATTCAACATGTTCAGCAGAAACATGAGGCATGACGTTCATAAAGATTGGGCAGGCCGTGCCAGGCGGCCTGCATCTTCACTAAAAAGTTCTCAGACAGCAACGGCGCTTTTGAGTACGCCCATTTTTTTTGCCCTGGCTCTCCTGTTTTCCGGTTGCAGTAGTTTTTACGCGATCCCATTGCGCTTCTCTTCCGCCTCCGCACACACCGCTCTCACATCCAGCAGCAACACTATTGCGATGATCACGCAACCGATAGCCAGTAGTGGATGTGGCAAGCCAGCCCCTTCCACCCCAGGTGTAAGTACGATGAGTTCTATAAACGTCAGTGGTATGACACGCTATTATCTCCTGCATATCCCCTTCGGCTATCGAGATACCGTGCCCTATCCGCTCGTCTTGAATTTTCACGGTCATGGCAGTAACGCCCGGCAACAGCAGTATCGCACCGGCTTCTCGACGCTGGCCGACAGGTATCATTTCCTCGTCGCCTATCCTCAAGGGGTAATCGGGCCAGATCATCATACCGGCTGGGCCATCGGGCCGCGCTGGGATCCCCACGTCAATGATGTGCTTTTCACCGCCGACCTGCTTAATCGCCTGCAAGCCACCATCTGCGTCAATCCGGCACGCATCTACGTCACTGGTTTCTCGAATGGCGGCGGCATGACCAATCTGCTGGCCTGCAAGCTGGCAGGGCGTGTAGCAGCTTTCGCCTCCGTCTCTGGCTCCTATCCCAGCGTGCCCGGCGGCTGCCATCCCGCGCGCCCGGTGCCCTTGCTGGAGATACACGGCACCGGCGACCAGGTGGTTCCTTACGGCGGCTCACTGCGCAAGGGCTATCCGCCGATAGCGTTCTGGCTGCAAGGCTGGGTGCTACGCGATGGCTGCTCGACCGTGCCCAGCATCTTTCTCAACAAAGACGGTCTGCTGGGAGAAGAGTGGACATGCCGCAACAACGCGGTATTAATCCATTATCGCGTCAGGGGCATGCCCCATATGTGGCCCTTACATTACGTACTATATTCCAGAGGCTCATCCCTGACCTTTGATGCATCAAACATAATCTGGAATTTTTTCAACCACTATACGCTATCAGCAACTATAAAATGATTTATCGCTCCATACATCTATCATAGCAAAAATTGCGTGATGAGCATGATAAATTATACCTCGACAAGAGTTAATTCTTCCTGAGCCTGGTGTAACTCAATGTTACACACTTGCAGCAGGGTGAAGAGGCGCTGACGCTCGTTGGCAGAGAGTGTGTTCAGGTCGAGCATGGACTCCGGCTTGTCGGGGTAGATCACGGCCAGATTGGGGCCGTCTAGCCGGAGAGTGACGCGGCTGTCCAGAGGATAGCTATGCAGCGCGCCCAGGCTGCGGCAGGTTTTGAACAGGCCCACGCTGCCAATCAGGATGAAGACGGCGAAGATGACGCTCAATACCAGCCCTACCAGGCTGAGCAGGATAACCAGTGTGCTTGCGAAGAAGGCCAGCATGGGATTGGTCAGGTGCAGTGTCCAGCGTAGCAAGATTTCTGGCGAGAGGCCGATCAGCACAGCGACGAAGCACCAGAAGGCCGTATGTATCATCCAGAAAATGCTGATAAAATTTTCGTGCGAGAGATCACGCACGGCGATGGTGTTGGCGGTGCGATTGAGGCGCAGGATGCCGGTCGTGTAGCCCGCACGCAGGGCGTGAAGGAAGCGCAGTAGGAAGGTTGCCCCCGCCAGCCCCAGCAGCGCGATAAAGCAGAGCAGGGCCACCAGCGCGTCCTGCCATTTGAGGTACGGTGTCCATATGTGGGCATAGGTCGGCAATACCAACAGAGCGCCGGTCAAGGCCAGCACGGCACAGGCCAGGTAGCCCGCACACCAGCGCCATCCCGCCATGCGCGTCCGTTGATAAGCGTTGCGCTCAATGCAAAATACCTGTATATCTTCATCGAGTCGGGATAATTTCGTCATAACAAAATCCTCAACCGGTTTATCCACCAGAAGGATACAGAAAACACCACTTGATTATTCCATTATTAGGAACGAACAAGGTGGGCAACGAGATACAGAGCGCTCAGGACACGGAGCGAGGAATGCCCTGCCTTGCAGGCTAGCGCGTGTTGGTACGCAGGTCGTCGAAGAGGACGGTTTGCAGGTAGCGCTCGGCAGCGCTGGGGAAAATCGTGACGATGACCTTACCACGATTCTGCTCTTTGCGTGCTTCTTGCAGTGCGGCCCAGGCCGCTGCACCGCTGCTGATGCCGATGGGAATGCCTTCGAGTGCGATGAGGCGCTGAGCGGTGGCAACGGCATCGTGGTCGGAAACGGCAATTACATGATCGATCAGATCCACGCGCAAGGTATCAGGTAGGAAGCCGGGGCCGAGGCCCTCGATGCGGTGTGGGCCGGGGCGTCCGCCAGAGAGCAGGGCGCAATTGGCCGGTTCGACCGCCACCACTTCTATGGAAGGCTTATGCGCGCGCAGACCCTCGGCCACACCGGTCAGCGTGCCGCCGGTACCGACGCCGATGACGACCATATCTACTTCACCACCGGTATCTTGCCAGATTTCTTCGGCGGTGCCGATGCGGTGCGCACGCGGATTGGCCTGATTATAGAACTGTTGCGGGTACCAGGCATTCGGCAAAGTGGTACGTAGCTCAATCACTTTATTGATCGCTCCGCGCATACCCTGTCTTCCTGGCGTCAAAACCACCTCGGCTCCCAGGCGTTTGAGCAACATGCGCCGCTCGCGGCTTACCGTATCCGGCATTGCGAGCGTGCAGCGATAGCCGCGCGCGGCGGCGATCAGGGCCAGTGAAATGCCCATATTGCCGCTGGTCGGCTCGGTAATGATACCGCCGGGGCGCAATAACCCTTGCGCCTCCGCTTCACAGATCATTTCAAAGGCAGGGCGGTCTTTAACGCTCCCGCCCGGACTGAACATCTCCAGCTTCGCCAGCAGCGTGACTCCGGTATCGGCGGCGAAGCGACTCAACTCGACCAGAGGTGTCCGCCCGATGAAGGCGGTAATATCTTTTGCCCAACGTGCCATATATCTCTATCTTACCTACATGGTAGGGGCGTGATGCACCATGCCCCTACGATTCTTCCGGCAGTAGTGCCTGAATGATGCCAAGCAGTTCTTGAAATTTGAACGGCTTACGCAGCAACAGGCCGCTTTGCAGACCTAAGCGATGCAGTTGCCAGTCGTGAATGGCCGTGATGACCACAATCGGGATGTGCCGCGTCTTACTATGACCGCGCAGGATACGGTAGAGGGATGCACCATCTAAATTCGGCAGGCCGATGTCTAGCAAAATCAGGTCGGCCCCTAGATCGGGCAACTGATCTCTGGCCGTCTGACCGTCAGTGAACAGATGCAGACGCCAATGGCCTGCACGTTCAAGAAAGTCGTGGAGCAGCGCAGCGATATTTGCGTCATCTTCAACGATAGCGATCAATTTACCATTATCTGTGGTTTCTGCCACACACTCCCCCCATTTCTCGCTGCGACATTCATTTGCATTAGAAGCACAAGCCATCATGAGATATTAGATGTAATACATAGTTTCCGTATTCTCAGTCTTATGACGCTGCGCCAGTTCTTCGATAGTTGTTGTATTGAGGATTTGCTGCGTCATTGCATCGATCTTCTGCCATACCTCACGGAGCGCGCAACCGGGAGAGAGTTTGCAAAAATCAGGATTGGGCAGGCACTCCATTGGCGGCACATAGCCTTCCAGGGCGTTCATGACCTGGGCCATCGTGATCTGTGCCGGCGGGCGCGCCAGCATATGCCCCCCTTTAGGGCCACGCACGCTCTTGATCAATCCCTCTTTGCGCAAAGCTACCAGAATCTGGTCCAGGTACTGTTCAGGAATATACTGCCTGCTCGCAATATCGGCGCTCTCCACCAGCCCCTGCCCATAGTAAGCTGCCATATCCAGCATGGCTCTCAGACCATAATCCCCTCTCATCGTGAGCTTCATTGCACAAACCTTTCCAAAAAGGGTGTTGTGACAGAGAATAGCCCCCTTTTCCTACTGCTAGAATATATCAGTAGCGAACGGCTGTCAATGGGGCATAGCTAACTGGTGAGCTTCGCCGGGAAGCAGAACGAGGGAGATAGGGCGGTCGCTTGCCCTCTTGTTCCCTTACCTTCCTTCCAATAAAACTCTACATTTACTAAAAGCACAACAAGATATATACATAAGTACTATATAGATAATCACTTCTAAAGAATCGCGTTACAATGTTCTCTGCCTATATGGCTAGATACAGCATTTACTCAACAATAATAGAATGCAGTGATCAATGATGGGCATGAACAAAAAAGGCGGCTGTGTGGACATGATAAATCTGTCCCTACGCAACCTGGCCTATCGCTGACCACTTATTGGAGGTGAGAAGTTATCATGCAACCTGATACTGAGCAAACCCTCATCATCTACCACAACATGCACACCGCCATCACCTTGCCTGAACCTGGTGATGAGGGCGAACAGGGCAATCATAGGCTGTCTGCTCCTCTTGCATCGTTATCGTCTATCAACACTTCGGATGAAGACACACTCAATATGACCCCCTATAAGCCTTTTTCCTTGCCTTCACGCCGCGTGACCGAAATGACGCCGTGCCTGGCACAGGGCAGCCTCTCACTCTATACTTTCTCATCGCTGGGCGTTGCTTCGTCACTCGTTAAGCCTCATCATCTACTGCCCGACGGAGCGTCCATCCGCCCTGCTGAGCAGCCTGCCGCCGGACAGCTTTTACCTGAGCAGGCATTTTATCCCTTGCTGGTTCCCGCGTTACCGACTGAAGTCGCGCAACCCGCCCATGCAGGTGTATTGACGCTACTGCCACTGCTGCTGGGGACAGCCTTCGTGCTGCTACTCTATCTGGTAACGCCGGTCGTTGTCAGCTTGCTGCCCTTCTTGCCGACGTTCTGGAGTCGCCTGCTCATATCGCTGGAACTGTTAATCCTGGTTGAGTGGCTGATCTGTCGTGTCCTGTATAAAACAACGAAGAGATAAATACGTATGCCTGTAACATCATCATCGTTGCTAACTCTGCTTGAGCGCGCCATTGGCTACCTGCCCGGCATTCTGGGCGTGCTGGTCAGCCTGATCGGCCTGCGCCTGCTAGCATATTTTTACGACTTTTTCCGGCATTGGGAACACTATCGCGGTCTGCCCACCCAGACCACCGGCGACCTGATGCGCCTCCCGACGCTGCCCTATCTTAAGATTCAGATCACGACGCGCGGTACTACAGGAAGTACTGTCGTTATCCGGCGCGTCATTCGCTCCATCTTAGACCTCGTTTACGACGCTCCCTCCCTCTACGGTCTCCTGCTGAGCGTGGAGATCGTCACGGAGAATGCGCAGCAAAAAACGCTGTTTGAGCAAGAGTTCGCGCACACCCCCTTGGATGTACAGGTCTTTGTTGTTCCACCCGACTATCAAACAGCACGCAAAACCTTGTGCAAGGCGCGTGCCATGCACCACATGGTCGAACAGCGCCGCCAGGGTCGCAACAGCAAGCCGGGACGCACCTTCATCCTGCATTGCGACGAGGAAAGCATTATGCCCCCACGCGAGTTGAAAAAGCTGCTCTATTACCTGGCAACAACAAAAGAGCAGATACTGATGGGGCCGCTCTACTCCTCCTTGCAGTATCGGTCGGCCAGCACGCTCTGCCGCGTCCTCGAAGCTCATCGACCTCTGCACAGCTTTGAGTGTCATCGTGCCATGCTAAGCGGCCTGCCCTCGCAGGTATATGGCACACATTTTGTGATTGACGAGGAGTTAGAAAATGCGCTGGGTTGGGACATCGGCAACTTTGACGGCAAACCCATTCTCGCTGAGGGCTTCCTATTTGGCCTCATCGCTTACCTCCGTTATGGCCGCACCGTCTTTGGTTGGCATGGCTGTTCGCTGCTGGAACAGCCAGCCTTCACCTACCGCAGTGCATTCGAGCAGCGTTATCGACAGACACAGAGTCTTTTGCAGAGCATTGCTCTCATACGTATGCTGCCAGATGCCCGCAAGCTACCGTTGAAAACGCGCGCGCTGCTGATCTGGAGCGCCTGTTACCAACTATTGACCGATACGCTCTCCCTGCCCGCCAGTATGCTCGCGTTCGGCTATACGCTCTATCAGAGCTACCTGCTACTCAACAATCGGCTCGTACTCCCTTTGCCGCTGTCGCTCTCACCCCTGTTGCTCTGGTTTGCCGTTGTCAGCATCCTCTGGCTCAATACATTCTTTATCGGCGCGTGGTACAACGTGAGCTACGCCGAACTCTCCCGCTATCAGCGTGTGCTGGAGATACTGCGCGTACTTGCGCTGGCTCCGCTCGCGGGCATCATGGAAAGTGTTGCGGCATGCTGGGCCATAGGGCAATGGATACGCGGCAAACGGCTTGCCCTCTGGCAACCCACCCCCAAAACCCTGCTGGCCACGCGGGGATATCATGCCTCAACAGATAAGGATGATGAAATTGTGCTACCGGTGCAGGAGCAGCGGTTACGACGCTTTAAAGAATTACGCCGTCTGCGCGAGAGCCGGATGCATTCCTCCACGAGAGGGAAGGGTATCCCTCGCAGGTATCCGATCTCGTATCCTTCCTCCCGCCCTGCATCGTACTTTGCATCTCGCCGAGCCATCCGGCGGCGCTTAAACGCATAATGAGGATAAACGGTTTATGGCAAAACTTAAAAATTTTGGCATCGCTCTGCTGATTATTGGTTTACTCGCCCTTCAGGGCTGGTTCATGGGCGCACGGTGGCCCTGGCAACCGGCTCCTACGCTTACTCTGGAGAGGGCGGGGCATCCCGTGCTTGTCGTACAACCGACGATTGTGGTCGGGACGAATCGCCAGCAGCCTGTACAGGCCCGTCCGACCTTTCAAACCGGGATCATCTTCCCGCAGTGGGGGACAACGGCCTATGGCCCACAGGATACCGACTGGCAAACGGGCCTGAACGAGATCGCACCTCAAATAGCGGCGCGCTGGATCGCGCTGACGATTCCCTTTGAGCAGGACTCCCCCTCAGCAACCAGCGTGCAGACTTCACCGCTGACGCCCTCGCCGACGGCAGTGGCTGCCGGTATTCAACTGGCGCGGGCCAGTGGCTACCATATTTTTGTGCAGCCACTGCTCACGATCAACGGCTCGCAATCGTGGGCGGGTACCATCCAGTTTGCCCGGCAGCAGCAAGCGCAGCAGTGGTTCGATAGCTACTGGCATACCTATCAACCATACGTCGCAGCGGCGTCCCAGGCAGGGGCGGATGAACTGGCAATCGGCACAGAATTCGCGGGCCTGGAGCAACACTGGAAGGTGCAGTGGGAACAGTTGATTGCGCGCATCCATGCCATTTTTCCAGGTATGCTCACCTATGACATGAACTGGACAAGCATGACCTCTAACTTGCCTTCCTGGATGCACGATGCCAGTTTAACAGCTATTGGCGTCTCCGTTTACATCCCTCTGACCGACAAGGCGCAACGTGTGCCGCCAAAGGATATCGCTCCGCTATGGAGCGCGAAGATCGGACAGCCCCTGGATGCCCTGGCGCAAACGCTGCATAAGCCCGTATTGATCTCCAATATCGGCTATCGGGACAGCAGAGACGCGCTCTATCAGCCCTGGCAGTTACAGGCAAGCGGAACAAACGCCGTGCCCGATGAGCAAGAGCAGGCGGCAGCCTACGGCGCGGCGCTGCAATACGCCCTCACGGATACCGTGCTGGAAGGTATCTTTTTCTGGGCCTGGTCGCAGCCGCCCTACGCTCCTAACGGCCATGCCGCCGCCCAGGAACTCTACAAGTGGTATAGCTCTCCTCAAGCGTAATACATAAAGGCGACAATAAAAACATAACATACTTCGATTATGCTATGTTTCTATTGTCGTTTTTATATGTTATACTTGATGAGCCTGTTTATAGGCGGCGATGAAGTCTGCGTACCATTTGCCGCTGGCTTTGAGAACGCGGCGCTGGCTGGCGTAGTCGATATAGACGATGCCGAAGCGCTTGCTATAACCTTCCGCCCACTCAAAATTGTCGATCAGCGACCAGACAAAATAGCCTTTCAAGGGCGCACCCTGCTCCAATGCGCTGGCTATGGCCTGGATATGCTCTCGCAGGTACGAGACACGGCGAGGATCGCGCACGATCTCTTCCTGACCGTCCCAGTGATCGGCGAAAGCGGCACCGTTTTCCGTAACGTAGAGCGCAGGCACGGCGTATTCGCGGTGCAGACGCACCAGCAGATCGGTGAGTCCCTGTGGATAGATCTCCCAGCCCATCTCGGTATAACAAGCACCGGGCACCGGCGCGACGATATTGCTGGAGTCGAGTGGTGCCGAGGCATCACGCCCGCGAATGACGGTGCGAGAATAGTTGTTGACGCCCAGGAAATCAATCGGTGTACCGATAATCGCCATATCGCCCTCTTGCATCTCCGGTGGATTGAGTTGCATACCGGTAAAGAGGAGATCGGGATAGCTGCCTCGATAGAGTGGATCGAGGAACCAGCGATTGGAGAACGCGTCGGCAACCTCCAGGTCATGCTGCGTTTCAGGGCGGTCATCCGCCGGGTAGAGCGGGTTAAAGTTGAGCGTAATGCCGACCGGGGTGCCGGGCTTGCTAGCGGCGCGCAGACGTGGCACGGTCAGTCCGTGCGAGAGCAGCAGGTGATGGCCCACCTGGATGGCGGCCTGCCTGTTTTTCAAGCCGGGGGCATGGACGCCGATGCCGTAGCCCAGGAAGGCAGCGCACCAGGGTTCATTATGGGTGATCCATCCGGCCACGCGGTCGCCCAGACGTTGCGCCACGATCTCAGCGTAGTCGGCGAAAGCCTGCGCGGTATCACGATTCTCCCAGCCGCCCTGATCCTGTAATGCCTGGGGCAGATCCCAGTGATAGAGGGTGACGAAAGGCTGAATGCCATAAGTGAGCAGAGCATCTACCAGGCGATCATAGAAATCCAGCCCTTGCTGATTGACCGCACCTGTTCCGGTGGGCTGGATGCGTGGCCAGGCAATTGAGAAACGATAGGCTCCCAGACCGAGTTGAGCCATTAATGCCACGTCCTCTGGCATCCGGTGGTAGTGGTCGGCAGCCACAGCGCCTGTCTCGCCACGAAAGGTCTTGCCGGGTGTTGCCGAGAAGGTATCCCAGATGGAGATGCCACGCCCGCCCTCGTGGATGGCTCCCTCTATCTGATATGAGGCCGTCGCCGCTCCCCATAAGAACTGCGCGGGAAAAGCTGCTGCCAGCGCCATATCTGTCTGGGTGTCCAGGGTGTGATCAATCACGCCCCTGCGTATATCATTAGAAATACTCATATTCACTCCTTACCGTAGGCAACGGGCAAAAAAGGTATGATCTACCCATTGCAAGCGATAATTGATATTCAAACAAGAAAAGAAAGAAATGTATCCGTCAGTCCATAGGAACGTGATCAATCACGTTCCTACGGGGTTTCGTATGACGGGGCGTGATTGATCACACCTTTGCGGCGGTAGCGCCGTTGGCACCGGCTCCGTCGCCATCGCCGTACAGGAAGCAGTGCGTCCAATGTCCGCCGCCCAGATGCGTGCGCTGCGGGAAGCGCTCCTTGCAGACTGGCATGGCGTGGGGGCAGCGTGGATGAAAACGGCACCCGCCGGGTGGATTAATCAGGCTTGGAATCTCGCCGCGCGCGGGCAACTGCGCCAGCCCACTGCCATCTGCCGTGATGCGGTCGGGGTCGGGAGCCGCCGAGAGCAGCAACTGGGTGTAGGGATGCTTCGGCTGCTGAATGACCGCCTCACTCGGCCCGCCCTCGACCATCTGACCGGCATACATCACCAGCGTCTCCTCAGCGAAGTAGCGCGCACTGGCGATGTCGTGCGTGATAAAGAGCAAGGCCAGCCGTTCCTCATCTTTCAGGCGCAGCATCAAGTTGAGAATGTCCAGGCGGATTGACACATCGAGCATCGACACTGGCTCATCGGCCAGCAACACCTCCGGGCGAGCCGCCAGGGCGCGCGCGATAGCCACACGCTGGCGCTGCCCACCACTGAGCTGATGGGGGTACTTCTGAATAAACTGCTCGGCGGGACTCAGGCTGACACGATTGAGCAGGGCCAGCACCTGCTCCGTCACCTCAGCGTTGGTATGCGCATGACCGTGAATGCGCAACGGACGGCTGAGGTGATAACGAACATTATGCACCGGGTTCAGGGACGAGAAGGGGTCCTGAAAGACCAGTTGCACATGACGGCGGTATGCACGTAGAGCAGCCCCATGCTCCAGCTTGACCGCCTCCCCACGAAAACGTAATGTGCCGGATGTAGGATCATAGGTGCGCGCCATCATGCGCGCTACGGTCGTTTTGCCACTGCCGCTCTCGCCCACCAGTGCGGTGGCCTTGCCGGGGTAGAGGGCAATGGTAGCATCATCGACCGCCTTGACGGTGCGTTGAGGCCCAAAGAGACCGCCGCGCACCGGAAACTCCTTATGCAGATGTATCCCTTCAAGCACCGGTTGGATGCCTGCGTCTCGCCTGGCTACCTCTGCTGTATAATCTACCGTATTCATAGCTTCGTAACCCCCTGAGCTGCTGCTAATGCCTCGTAACTGGCAGCGATATCTTCCGTTTTTGGCGCACCCGCCGGGTGCAGTTGCGCGTTGTAGAGATGGCAGGCGGTGAGTTGCTCCTGATTCTCGGCCAGCGCGGGCTGGAGAACTGGGAAGACGCGGCGGCAGGCCGCGAAGGCCATCGGGCAGCGTGGGTGAAAAGCACAACCTGCCGGGGCCGCGCGCAGATCAGGCGGCGAACCGGGGATACCGCTCATGCGGCGCAATGGCCCATGCAGCGAGGGGAACGAGTGAATCAGACCGTAGCTGTAGGGATGGCGCGGGTGCAGATACATATCGCGGCGCGATCCCATCTCCACAATGCGTCCCGCGTACATCACCAGTACTCTATCGGCCAGTTCGAGCAGCAGAGAGAGATCATGCGTGATGAAGATGACTGAGAAGCCAAAGCGCTCGCGCAGGCGCAGGATCTCCGAGAGGATTTCACGTTGCACCACAACATCCAGCGCCGTCGTCGGCTCGTCCATAATAATGATCTCCGGCGAGAGGGCCAGGGCAATAGCGATCATCGCGCGCTGCCGCATGCCGCCGGAGAGTTCGTGTGGATAGCTGTGCAGGCGATCCGGGGCGATGCCCACTGTGCGCAACAGTTCGATGGCGCGCCGCTCCCGCGAATCCTTGCCCATCGTCGGGCGATGCGCGCGCAATACATCTGTGATCTGCGTGCCGATGTCCATCACTGGATTGAGCGCATTCATGGCGCTCTGGAAGACGACGGACAGCTCGCTCCAGCGAAAGGAACGCAGTTGAGCCGGGGTCAGTTTAAGGATATCGATTGGCCCTTTCTGCATATCGGCGAGCCGTACTTCCCCATCGTCGTTCTCGCGCTGATGCGGATAGTAGATGGCCTCACCACCGACAATCATGGCCGGGGGGCGTAGCAGGCGTGCGATGGCGTAGGCCAGCGTGGATTTGCCACAGCCGCTCTCGCCCGCCAGGCCGAGAACCTCGCCGCGCCGCAAGGTAAAACTGACATCCGAGACGGCATGGACAGTGCCGTTCGCCGCCAGATAGTCTACGCTGATATTGCGCACCTCAAGCAACGTTTCGGTGCCGGTAACAACCGCCATTTATGCCACTCCCTTCTTCGTCTGTGCAATTTGCCTGCTCTGCGCAGGCTGAGCAGACTGCCCAGGTTGAGTACCCTTGACAGGTTTGACCTTTGCTTCGCGCCGTAGACGCGGATTCGCAATTTCATCGATGCCAAAGTTGAGCAGGGCCAATCCCACGCCGATCAGCGCCACGCAGAGGCCAGGTGGCACGAACCACCACCAGGCACCAAGCAGTAGCGCGTCATTGTTGCCGGCCCAATAGAACATATTGCCCCAACTGATGATAGAGGGGTCGCCCACGCCGATGAATTCCAGCGCGGCGTCGGCCAGAATAACGTAGAGAACGGTGCCGACAAAACCGGCGATCACGATGGAGATTTCGTTGGGCAAAATCTCAAAGACGATGATGCGCCAGAGCGACTCTCCGCTGGCACGCGCGGCCTCCACAAAGTCGCGCTTGCTCAATGACAGCGTTTGCCCGCGCAGCACACGCGCCGTCCACGACCAGCCGGTAATGACCAGCGCAATAGCGATAGCGAGCGGGCCTCTGAGGGGAGTATTGGAGGTAAAAGAGGCGATGACGATGGCAAGCACAATACCGGGCAAAACAAGAAAGATATTGGCGAGCAGCATGAGCAGTTCATCGACAAGGCCGCCGACAGTTCCCGCCAGCAGGCCGACCAGCAAGGCGATCAAGGTTGCGGCCAGGCCGGTGGCGAAGCCCCACAGGACAGAGACGCGCGCTCCATCGACTACCTGGGCGAAAACATCCTGGCCGGTATTGGTAGTGCCCAGCCAGTGCGCGGCTGAGGGCGGCTGCATCCTGGCGTTGGAGAAAGCGCTGGGATTCGTGCGCACGACAACAGGGCCAAAGAGAGCCATTAATAAAAAGAAGAGAATGATAATCAGGCCAATCATGACCTTTGGGTTGAGCGTAATCATGCGCCACAGATCGCGCCAGTGTTCGCGCATGCCCGAAGCACTCGGTACCTCCGGCGTAACGGTGGACGCGACGATTGGTTCTACCGGTGTCTGTTGCTGCAACGTATTGTCATGCTCCAATGGTTCTTCTGGCGCGGGATAGAGGGGCGAAGGTGATGTACTCATGAGTAGTGACTCCCTTTTGTCTTTAGCGCACGCGCGGATCAAGGACGCCGTACAGCATATCAACGATAAAATTGGCACCCAGGACGGCAAAAGCGATGATGAGGAAAACGCCTGAAATGAGCGGGTAGTCGCTGTTCTGGATTGCTTGCAGCAGACCAAAGCCGATGCCCGGATAGGAGAAGACGATCTCGGTTAACAACTGACCGGCCACCACAAAACCGATGGCCATCGCAAAGCCGGTCACGTTGGGCAAGATAGCGTTACGGGCCGCGTAGCTCATCATGACACGCCCCTGCGACAACCCCTTCGCCTCGGCCATCAGCACGTAGTCTTCGGCCAGCGTGGTAATCATCGCGTTACGCATACCGAGCAGCCAGCCCGCCGCCGAGGTGATGACGATGGTGATGGCGGGGAGAATGGCGTGTTGTGCCGCGCTTAGGATGAAATCGATGTTCCAACCGGGGGTGAGACCAATCGAATAGCCACCAAAGGTAGGGAACCAGTTCAATTTGTAGGCCAGAACGTAGAGCAAAATGAGCGCCAGCCAGAAGTAAGGAATAGCAGAAACGAAAATGAACAAAGGAGTTAATATGCTGTCTAGCAGGCCACCGCGCCGCCACGCCACCACGATACCTAACAGTGTTCCTAGCGTAAAACTAATCACAACCGAGACACCCGCCAGCACCAGCGTCCAGGGTAACTGCTGACCGATGACTGTGGCGACCGGCGTAGGGAAATAGGAAAATGATGTACCTAAATTGCCATGTAAGAGTTGACCAAGATACTGGATATACTGTTGCCAGAGCGATTGATGAGTGGAGACACCAAATTCGATCTCCAGGGCTTTGAGTTCCTCCGGTCGCAAGCGCCCCGCGAAACGGGCCATCAGTGCCTGAGCCGGGTTGCCAGGGGCGAGGCGCGGGATAAGGAACGTCAGCGTAATTGAGGCCCAGAAGGCCACGAGGTAGAAGCCAATACGGCGTAAGAGGTGGCGCATCTTACAACTCCTTCTATCCTGCGGGTAGGGACCGGTTTACCACGTCCGTAGGGACGGCGTACTGCCTGCTGTGCGGCACCGCTATACTGCGCCTGTTCGTCGGTATGCCCTATCCTCAAAAGGGTCGGTCTACCGTCGTCCATTCGCCGGTATACCGCATCATTAAAATTAGTGTACCATGTTTAGTACAGGTTTACCATGCTTATCGGCGTAGGGACGGGATTGATCCCGCCCCTTATGCAATGTATCGCCCATTCGCCTTTCACCTTCCATCCCTCGCGCGAACTTGAGGAAGCATATTCTACGGGAATGGTGGATGATACGTTGATACGCCATACATCGCGCGGGTGGACGGGATCAACCCCGTTCCTACATCGTCCACGTGGTTGGTACACATCCAACCACGTGGACAGGCGGATGGGATAAATCCTGTCCCTACAGAGGTCGCTTACGCAACTGGCTTGAGGTTGAGGATCACCATCTCGTCATCGGGATAGTCGAAGGGAGCGGGCATCGCGTAGGCATTGTCCGCCGTCGGCCAGCCGGTGAAGCGGGTGGTGGTGTACTCGTTCCAGGTCGCGCCATAGACCAGCGGGATGGCCGGCATCTGCGTCACCATGATCTTCTCGATGCCCTCAATAGCCTGCAACTGCGTATTCTGGTCGGTCGAGGTCGCATACGTATTGAGCAGCTTATCGGTAGTCGGGTCGCTCCAGCGCTCGAAGTTCGAGGTGGCCGTGCTGCCGATAGGCGCTGTGTTGGCACTGTTGAGCAGCGAGTTGTACAGGTAGTATGGCGTGGGGCCAGGATTGGTCCAGGAGATCGCCATGTCATAGTTGCCCAGTTGCAACGCGCTGAAGTAGGCGTTGAAGGAGATGGCGTTGACGGTGGCGTTGATGCCGATGGTCTTCAGGTCCTGGGCCATGATCTGGCAGTCAGATACCCAGTCTGTCCAGCCGGTCACAACGTTGATATTGAAGTTCGGCAGTGGCTTACCGGTCTTGTCCACCAGCACGCCCGACGAGTTCAGCGTGTAGCCAATACTTTGCAGCGTCTGCAATGCCTGCTGCTTGTTAGGCGAGGAGAACGAGAGGTTAGCATAGTTGGGGTCGAGGTAGCTTTTGTTGGCGGGCAGCACCAGCGCGGTCGGGCTGGCGACCGGCTCGTAGCCGCTTTCGGCTACCTGATACATCTGGTTGCGATCCAGCACATCGCTGATAGCCTGGCGGAAGGCCGCGTTATTGAACGGGGCTTTGGCGTCGTTCAGATAGAGCATGACCACGTTGCTAGGCGGGAACCAGTAGTGGTTGTGCGCCGGGTCGCGGTTCACAAAGGTCTGCTGGATGTTGGGTGTGAAGAGGCCGGTCCAGTCCACACTGCCCTGCGAAAGCAGCAGTTCGGCACTGGTGTTAGAGTTAAAAGCGGGGTAGCGGACTTCGCTCACAGTGGGCTTGCCGGGCTGCCAGTAGTTGGGATTCTTCACCAGGTCGATCAACTGCGGTGTGAAGGACTTGAGCGTGAAGGGGCCGGTCCCAACCGGATTGGGATTGGCAAACTTGGTCGGGTCGCCAACGCTAGAGAAGATGTGCTGCGGCACAATCCAGGTCTGGCCACCCAGGCCCCACAGGATGGGCGTGTAGGCTGTCTTCAGATTAACTACCACTGTATGGTCGTCGGGAGCTGAGACATTGCTGATATACTGACGCAGGTCATTGCCATCGGCCGCCGGATACTGCAAGATCATGTTGATCGTAAAGACCACGTCAGCCGAGGTGAAGGGCTTACCATCCGACCACTTCACATTGGGTTGTAGCGTGAACGTGATCGTTTTGGCATTGTTGGAGAACTGATAGCTGGACGCCAGCCAGGGATGAACTGTACCATCCATGCGGTTGAAGAACAGCAGGGTTTCGTAGATCAAACCTGTCGTACCATAGGCCGGGCTGGGCGCATATGGGCTAAAATTACGTGTAAAGTCGCCTTCCGGGCTGGGCACAATCGTAAGAATACTATTCTGAGTCGTGTTACCGGTATTTTGTGACGTGGTTCCACCGCAAGCTGCCAGAATGACGGTGAAGGCCATCAAACAGGACAGCAGGAGTAATCCGGGGCGATGCTTGCCACTGAATAGCCGGGATAAGCTCTGACGAGTCATGAAAAACCTCCTGTGATGCATACCATTACGCATCATCACCCACGAGTGCCTTTCCCTTAAAATTAAGATAAGAGAGATTGCACTCCAGGATCATGCACCGATCTTTATAAGCCCTTATCAGGCCTGTATACAGGTAACAACTACCTGTACTGTTTGCCCCTCGTTATGTACGTTTGTAGATACCTCCTTTCATTCTCTCCTACAGAATTGCCGGGTTGAGGGCACAAAAACTCCTCCCTTTGCTGTCACGCAGCACTACATTAACGGCATTACAATAATATACCGGAACCAGGCACAATAATATCAGGCGAGGCGGTGGGCGAGCCACACGACGCACGCACTATAAGGGTTGTCGGTAATTGAATACGAATGGGTTCGCCGTTACCGGCGTCACGACTGGCAGCGGACAATGGAGTAGTAGCCATCCATGTGCTTCTGCCATGTTGAACTGCATGAGCGTGAGAGGTATGTAGCATGGATAAAAGCAGCTCAATGCCATGCTGACCCATCTCGGCGAAAGGTTGGTGAATGGTTGTCAGAGGTGGACGCACGTGCGCGGCAGATGAAATATCGTCGAAGCCGACCAGGGCCACGTCTTTAGGAATACTGAGGCCGTGTTCCTCGGCGGCCGCCATAACACCGTAAGCGATCTGGTCGCTGGCGGCAAAAATAGCCGTTGGGCGCTCGTGTGTGGGCAGAGCAAACAGCTTGCTTGCCGCGATACGTCCACCTTTGGCCGAGAACTCGCTCTCCACGACAAGGGTGGGATCGACGGCAATGCTGCTCTCGACCAGTACATCGTGGTAGCCCTGATAACGTTCCTGTGAACAGAGGAGTTTGCCCGGCCCCTGGATGTGCGCGATGCGCCGATGCCCCAACTGTACCAGGTGGCGGGTCGCCAGTTGCGCCCCATGGTAGTTATCAGCACCTACCCATGGCGTACTGGTCGGCGGCGTCTGATCGTCGATCAGTACCGCCGGAAATCCCTGCTTGTGAAGTCGCACCATATACGTAGAGAGCGAACCGGGGAAGATAGCCAGCAGACCGGCCACCAGCTTCGTGGAAAGAATACGATCAATCACGTCGCTGCCGCCGCTGTCGCGCTCACGCTGCGCCTCGCTCACACTATACAGCACCAGTTCATAGGAAGTTTCAGCCACCACCTCGGCTACGCCACGCATGACATCGGCAATGAAGGGCCAGGTAAACGAGGGAATGAGAACACCGAGTAAGCGACTGCGCCCACCAGCCAGGTTGGTCGCATTAATGCTGGGCACAAAACCAACCTCCTCGACGATGCGCAGGATGCGCTCACGGGTCGCCGGATCCACATCTGGTTTGTGGTTCAGCACACGCGAGACGGTAGCCTTCGAGACTCCGGCCAGACGCGCGATATCCTCAATCGTATGCTTCCCTTGCATATTTCAACTCCATCGAAATACCCGTTTTCCCCACCATCGCTGAAAACTATGTGATAGCCGTGATGCCTGCTGTTGACAACCGCGATGTGTAACCGGTATCGTAACCGGTTTCGGCATCGGTTACGGATAAGTATACTGATGAGAGGGGCACCTGTCAAGGGGTTTTTGGGGAGTTTATTAATTTCTGCTGAGAATGATCTGACAGAGAGCCTCTACCCTTGCGATGGTACAAAGGTTATAATTATAATGCTTTCTTAGAAAGAGTTTTTACATAATCTATCCATTTACATTGTTCAGCTCACCTCGTAAGGGGGGAATAGACATGGCACAAGGATCGGTACGGCAGATACATCAGGATCATCAGCCTCAGCGTACCGCACTCATCATTGACGATGAAGAGAACATTGTCGAGTTCATTAAGCTTGGGCTGCGCTACGAGGGTTTTCAGGTGGAAGCTGCATCCGACGGTGAGCAAGGGATTACGGCGGCTCAGCGCGTCAACCCGGAGATCATTATTCTTGATCTCATGATGCCTGGCATCGATGGCATCGAAGTCTGCAAACGCCTGCGCGACAATCCCATCACACGCGACATTCCCATCCTGATGCTTACTGCGCGCGACGAGGTGCGCGACCGCATTATCGGCCTGGATGCCGGGGCAGATGACTACCTGACCAAGCCCTTCGATTTTGACGAACTCATGGCGCGTATTCGTGCTATTTTACGTCGGCAAAATAGAGTCAAGGCTGCAAGCAGTGGTGGGAGTGGCACAAGCGATGACGACCAGATACTTGAATTTGGTGACTTGCGCCTCAATAAAGCTACCCGCGAGGTCACGCGGGGGGGGCGCGTCATCGAGCTTACGGCCACCGAATATAATCTTTTGCATTTGTTCATGAGCCATCCGCGCCAGGTGCTGGATCGCCAGACAATTCTCAACCGCGTCTGGGGCTATGACTTTCTTGGTGAAACCAACATCATCGAGGTCTATGTTCGCTACTTGCGTGAGAAAATCGAGGACTCGCCCAGTACCCCACGTCTGATTCAAACGGTACGCAGCGTTGGCTACGTCTTGAAAGGATAAACTGGCCCCCATCAGCGCCCCTGGCGCACTGGAGAGATGCTACACGATGTCACAGCTACATACCTCTGGTATATACAACAACACACGACCATTACAGGCGCTACGAGCCGCGTCACCGACTGATACAAGGGCAACGGGCGAGAGTGTACCTCTTCTGACTATCGGCACTCCTCCACTGCGCAAGGCACCTGACGGCACGCCCACGAGGTCAAATCGCATGTCTACGTCTGACGGTAAACGGCGGAGATTCCCTATACCTCCCTGGTTACAACCTTTCAGGAGCTTGCGCACACGATTGGCACTTATCTATTCTTTGCTGCTTTGCCTGATCGTGCTGGTTCTCTGCACGCTTTTTTTCCAGGGCCTGGCACTGTTCAACCTGGTGGTCGGGGCACTCTTGCTTACGCTGCTTGGCATCATCGTTATTTTCGTGACGACCAGTCTGCTGCTGCGCCCCCTGGCCCATATCACCGATGCCGCCCAGGCCATTGCGCTCGGCGATCTCAAACAGCGCGAGCGCCTCACGCCACGCACGCCTCCACGCCATGAACTAGACCGCCTGGCCGGTAGCCTGCACGCGATGGTTCAACAGTTAGAGCGCGCTGAAGAATTGCAACGCCATTCCGAGGAGAGCTTCCGTCGTTTCTTCACTGATGCCTCGCACCAGTTGCGCACCCCACTCACCTCCATTCGCGGCTTCACCGAGATTCTTATGCGCAGCCTGAAAGATGAACGTGAAGACCCCGAAACCACGCGGCGTGCCTTGCATCTCATGAAAGTCGAAGCCGAACGCATGACCTATCTTATTAATGATCTGTTGACTTTAGCACGTCTTGACAGCCATCATCCGCTCAAAATGCGTTATGTAGACCTGACGCTGCTGGCACACGAGCGTATCAAACGCCTTCAGTTGCAAGCCACCGATGGACGCCAGATCTCACTGATGCTGCTGACGCAGGAACCACTGGGCCTGCAAGCCGATGAAGATGCTCTCAAGCAACTCCTGTATGTCTTGCTCGACAACGCTTTCAAGTATGGTCGCTCCGGTGTAGAGGGCTTTGTCAAGCTAGAACTGGATAAACAGGATGGCGAGATTATCGTGCGCGTCATCGACAACGGTCGAGGCATCGCGCAGGACGACCTCAAGCATATTTTCGATGCCTTCTATCGCGGACAGATGCGCCAGGATGGTACGTCGGTTATCGGCTCTGGCCTGGGTCTGACAATTGCCGATACCATCGTGCGCGCCCACAGAGGCAAGATTGAAGTCGCCAGCGAAGTTGGTCAGGGCACTACCTTCACTGTGCGGCTTCCCTGCGAGATGTAGGGTCAGGATTTATCCCGTCCACGTGCCCTTCAGGCGGATCGGAATTGCATACACGAACGTGATAAAGCTATCCCTACACCGATCGGCTTTTGATAGGCAAGCTGTGATATTTTTATCACCTCCCATACGTTATTTATAGCGAGATCGCTTCTTCCTAGACGATGATTTTTACAACCGACATCGGTCATGAATGGCCTCGTAGGGGCGTCATTCATGACGCCCTGGGAGGGAGTCGAGTTGCTCTCAAGGTGGATGATGAAATTTATCCCCCGAAGTCGGCTATGGCCTCATGCCGTAGGGGCGTCATGAATGACGCCCCTACGCGGTCGCCGAGCCGCTCCCTGGGCGTCATGATGCTTTTTCACCCGCCACCGCCTATGGCCTCATGCTGGGGGGGCGTCATTCATGACGCCCCTACGCGGTCGCCGAGCCGCTCCCTGGGTGTCATGATGCTTTTTCACCCGCCACCGCCTATGGCCTCATGCTGGGGGGGCGTCATTCATGACGCCCCTACGCGGTTGCCGAGCCGCTCCCTGGGTGTCATGATGCTTTTTCACCCGCCACCGCCTATGGCCTCATGCTGTGGGGGGCGTCATTCATGACGCCCCTACGGGGTTGCCGAGCCGCTCCCTGGGCGTCATGATGCTTTTTCACCCGTCACCGCCTATGGCCTCATGCTGTGGGGCGTCATGAATGACGGCCCTACGCGGTCGCCGAGCGGCACCGAGGGCGTCATGAATGACGCCCCTACGTTTTTATGGTATACTTGCTCTTGTTATGAAGATTGTGGTGTTGAGTAGCGCATGGGCCGGGTCAGGGAGGAGACTCCGGTTGACGAGGTGGAAGCTGTTCGGAACATCAGCGGGGAGCTTCCAGGGGCGATCACACTCCTGAGAAGGGCGCGTCCAAATCCGGTTGGCAACAACCGGCACAAAGCTCGCCCAGTGATGTAGCACCGGAAATATACATGTGAGCTTGATACCCGTGTGGCCTCGTACCCACAAGGGGCATTACTACATGTATAGTGTATTAAGTGCAAACAATACTTTCATTAGAGGTGTTTTGCGCTCAAAATATAACCGATTCTACATAATACAGAAAGGTACCCGACTACATGTGCGGTATTATTGGCTATGTCGGTCCCGAAGGGACTGATGTGACTACCATTTTGCTTGATGGCCTCTCCAAACTTGAGTATCGCGGCTATGATTCCGCCGGTATCGCCGTTCTTACCACCGAGGGCGAGCTAGCATTGCGCCGTCGCGCCGGTAAGATTGCCAATCTCGTGACGACGCTGGAGAATGGGGCGCGTCCGGGCGCAGGCACGCTTGGCCTCGGACATACCCGCTGGGCCACGCATGGTCGCCCCGATGACATCAACGCTCATCCCCACCCCGACTGTACTGGCCTGTTGACGGTTGTGCATAACGGCATCATCGAAAACTATGCCGAGTTGCGCCATGAACTGATGCAAGCGGGCCACACGTTCCGCTCCGCAACCGATACTGAAGTGCTGTCACACCTGATCGAGTTCTACTATCTCGGTGAGGCACAGCGCAACCTGGAAGAAGCGGTACGGCTGGCTCTGCGCCGTGTTGTTGGCTCTTACGCCATCGGTGTAGTCAGCCGCGAGCATCCCGACCTGCTGGTCGGCGCGCGCTGCAACGGTCCCCTGATTGTTGGCCTGGGCGAACGAGAGCAGTTTCTGGCCTCGGACATCCCCGCTATCCTCAAGCACACACGCAGCATTATCGTGCTGGACGAGGGTGAGATCGCAGCCTTGCGTCCCGATAGCGTCTCTATCACCACGCTAGACGGCACGCACGTCGCGCGTGCCCCCATGCATGTCGATTGGGATGCCGAGTCCGCCGAGAAGGGGGGGTATCCGCATTTTGTGTTGAAAGAGATTCACGAGCAGCCACAGGCGCTGCGCCGCGCACTGCTGGGCCGTGTGCGCGCGGGACAACTGCACCTGGGCGAACTGGAACAGATGCAGCAGGCCGGTCTGCTCGATACTATTCAGCGTATCATCATCGTGGCCTGTGGTACCTCTTACCACGCCGGTCTGCTTGCCAAATATGCCATCGAACACTGGGCGCGTATCCCCGTTGAGGCCATTACCGCCGCCGAGTTCCGCTATTGCGACCCCATTGTGGGGCCAGAGACGCTGTGCATCGCCGTCACGCAATCCGGTGAGACGGCGGATACGCTGGTGGGCATCCGCCAGGCGCGTGAGCATGGCGCACCCGTCATCGCCGTCACTAACGTGGTTGCCAGCGCCATCACGCGCCTCGCTGATGCCGTGCTATACCTGCAAGCAGGGCCGGAGATCGGCGTCGTAGCGACCAAGACCTTCGTTACCTCGGTAGTTACGCTCTACCTGCTTGGCCTCTATCTGGGTCAGCAACGTGGGCGCATCGCGCCAGACGAAATGCAGCGCATTTTACAGGCGCTGGAGCAGTTGCCCGACCAGGTGCAGCATATTCTGGAGCGGGCGGCGCAGCCGGGCGAGCCGATTGAAGCGCTGGCACAACGCATCGCCAAAGTCAGCAGCATCATGTTTATTGGGCGCGGTGTTGGCTATCCCACGGCGCTGGAGGGCGCGCTCAAGCTCAAGGAAATCTCCTACATTCACGCCGAAGGTTTTCCGGCGGGCGAACTCAAGCACGGCTCTATCGCTTTGCTCGATCCCGATGTCCCGCTAGTGGCTATCGCCACCGCCTCGCACGTCTACGAGAAGGTGGTTAGCAACATGCAGGAGGTGCGTGCGCGCGATGCCCACATCATCGCCGTAGCTACGGAGGGTGACGAGTCTATCCGTCAGCACGCCGACGACATCCTGTACGTGCCTTCTACGCTAGAGATGCTCAGTCCTTTACTGGCCATCATTCCCCTGCAACTCTTCGCCTACCACGCCGCCGTCGCACGGGGCTGCAACGTCGATCAGCCAAGAAACCTGGCGAAGTCGGTGACGGTCGAGTAGGCAGGATAGATGGAGTAATATATAATCTTCCTTATGCGTATTGCAATCATTGCTGATATACACGGTAATCAATTGGCCTTCGAGGCGGTGCTGGCCGATCTGGCCCAGCAGCCGCCGGTCGATCAGATCGTCATTGCGGGCGACCTCTGCCTCAATGGCCCGCGCCCACGCCAGGTGCTGGACATGATTCAGGGATTGCGCTGTCCTGTTATTCAGGGCAATGTCGATGTGGATGTCGTTCGGCAGGGTGGGAAAAGTGAACGAAAACGTTCTATTGTTGCCTGGACGCGCGAGCAGATTGGGGCCGAAGGCATCGCCTATCTGGCCGCACTGCCGTTCTCGTATCGTGTGGCCAATCCCGACGGCGGCGACCTGTTGGTCGTGCATGCTAATCCGCTCAATCTGGACGATGCCATTATGCCTACTGCCACCGATGACGAACTGGAGCGGCTGCTGGGCGGCCTGGATACCTCCGTAGGGGTGCTGACCTTTGGACATCTGCATATCGCCTATATGCGCCGCTGGCGTCACCTGCTGCTGGTTGATGCCGGCAGTTGTGGTCTGCCACGTGATGGCGATACCCGTGCCTCCTACGCGATTGTCTCCTCTCAAGGGCAGGGATGGTCGGCGGAGCATCGGCGTGTTCCCTACAACCTGAAAGAGGTGGTCAAGCAACTGAGAAATTCTGGCATGCCGGGGGTCGAGAAACGCATTAAAATTTTGACCGAGGCAAAATATTAGACAAGGCATTGTGATATGTAGGAACGTAATAATGAATTTTCACCATCATCATTCATGATGCCCCCGGTGCCGCTCGACAACCTCGTAGGGGCGTCATGAATGACGCCCCCACAGCATGAGGCCATTACCGGTGGCAGGTGAAAAATCATCATGACGCCCTCGGTGCCGCTCGACAACCCCGTAGGGCCGTCATGAATGACGCCCCACAGCATGAGGCCATTACCGGTGGCGGGTGAAAAATCATCATGACGCCCCACAGCATGAGGCCATTACCGGTGGCAGGTGAAAAATCATCATGACGCCCCACAGCATGAGGCCATTACCGGTGGCGGGTGAAAAATCATCATGACGCCCCCGGTGCCGCTCGACAACCCCGTAGGGGCGTCATTCATGACGCCCCCGGTGCCGCTCGACAACCCCGTAGGGCCGTCATTCATGACGCCCCACAGCATGAGGCCATTACCGATGGCGGGTGAAAAATCATCATGACGCCCCCACAGCATGAGGCCATTACCGATGGCGGGTGAAAAATCATCATGACGCCCCTACAGCATGAGGCCATTACCGGTGGCGGGTGAAAAATCATCATGACGCCCAGGGAGCGGCTTGACGGGCCAGCAGGGCGTCATGAATGACGCCCCTACGAGGTCGCCGAGGCAGGCCGTGATAAATCGCGTTCCTACTTACCGGGCTTGTTGCTGAGAGGTGCTACAAGTTGATGAGAACAGTTTTTGTGAAACATCCTCCTGAGAGGGAGAGAGCGATGTTATTTGTGATACCATGCATTCATCCTCTACGTTAGCCTCCTCACCTAGATAATCGGCGGCATCGCCGATAGCGATCAGTTTCAACTCTTCAAGAATCGTGCGCAGTTCGCCGCTGGTTGCCATAGAGCATACCCCCAATCATAATAACAGCAATAAGTTCAGATGTCACAAGCTTGCCAGCTCGTTTTCCCCGTATGATGATGAAAAGAGAAACGAGCGACAGTCTCTACGCTCAGCCCCTCTCCACCCTATACAGCGGGCACCCCCTGAACATTCGTGCCGGTTGATCAATGTTTTTCTTAGAGATTATTTAGCATAAACCATAGAACATACCGCGAGAACCATATTTGTGTTCTCATCTATAAGGACGTTCCGGGCAAAACGTTTGTGGTCAAAAGCGGCCACATTAGGCCAAATTGGTGATCTCAAGAGTTTTCCCAGGGCGACCGCAATGATCGCCCTGCCCCTAGGCGTGTATAGTGGGAGCGACCCTGGTGGTCGCCTTATGGCAGTGATCAGGCCCTTTGAAAAAAAGATGTGATATACTGAACGCGGACAAAAGAGAAACGAGCGAGGGATAACCCACTGACCATAGCACGAATGTATAAACCAGGAGATAAAGTATGTCCAGTAACCATTATAGCGTTGCCATCATTGGCGCAGGCCCTGGTGGCTATGTGGCAGCTATACGCGCCGCGCAGCTCGGTGGCAAAGTTGCCATTGTCGAAAAGCAGTATCTGGGTGGTACCTGCCTCAATGTTGGCTGTATCCCTTCAAAGGCTATGTTGCACATTGCCGAGACGTTGTATAATTTGCGGACTGTGGCAGAACTCGGCATCGAACTACCCCAGCCGCCAGCGTTCGATATGGCAAAGGCGGTGGCCTTCAAAGATAAGGTGGTCAAACGCATGACCGGCGGCGTGGGAACGCTCATGAAAAGTAACCACGTGGATGTCTACGATGGCACGGCGACCGTTGATGCCTCGCGCACTGTTGTCGTCACGAAGCCAGATGGCTCGCGCGAGCAGTTTAGCGCTGACAAGATCATCCTTGCCACTGGCTCTGTACCGGTGATGCCGCCGTTCCCCGGTATCGATGGGCGTAACGTGATGAATAGTGACACCTGCTGGAACCTGCCCAAAGTGCCGGAGAGCCTGATCTGCGTCGGCGGTGGCGTGATCGGCGCAGAACTGGCCTGCATGTTTAACGGACTCGGCACCAAAGTCACTATTCTGGAGATGCTGCCCAACATTCTCGCACCGGTGGACGATGAAGTGCGTAAACTGCTGGTACGCCTTCTGAGCAGACGTGGCATTGAGATCGTGACAGGCGCGAAAGTCGAGTCTCTGGCCGATGACGGAGACCTGAAAGTCGTGATGGCCAGCACAGAGAAGGGCATGCAGAGCTATCGCGCCGAATATGTGCTGATGGCCGTAAGCCGTCGTCCCAATACCACCGGCCTGGAACAACTCATGGAGCAAGGACTGGATCACGAGCGCGGTCGGGTGCGTGTCAACGAAAAGATGGAGACGAATCTCCCTGGTATCTACGCTATCGGCGACCTGGTGCATGGTGCGGGTCTGGCCCATGTGGCCTCGACTGAGGGCGAGGTAGCCGCCGACAACGCGCTGGGTCATAGCGCGAAGATGGACTATAGTGTGGTGCCCAATCCCATCTATACCTTCCCAGAGGTGGCCTTTGTGGGTTTGACGGAGGCCGACGCGAAGGCGAAATATCCAGAGGTACGCGTCGAGCGCTTTCCCTGGTCTGCCAACGGCAAAGCGGTTGGCATGGGCGAAACCGATGGCTTTACAAAGGTGATTCTGGGCAAGTATGATGAGATTTTGGGTGCGCATATTATCGGCCCCGATGCCACCAATCTCATCACAGAATACTCCGTTGCCATGCGTGGCGAACTGACCGCTGATGAGATCATAGAAACCATTCATCCGCATCCCACGCTGAGCGAGGGCCTGCGCGAGGCAGTGCTGGCCGCTGCGGGCCGTCCTATTCATATCCCCCCTAAACAACCCGCCCGTGTGCGTTAAACGAACAAACACACCATCATGTTGACGTGAAACGCTGGCAGGCGGTATAACGCGATACCGCCTGCCAGCGTTTCATTCACGTCAGGCTCCTCTGCTTACCTGTCTTTCCGCTTGTCCTCAGCCTTTATGCTTGGAGTCACTATTGTCTGATGGCAATAGCCTGTTGCTCACAAGGAAGTAATCAAATGTCCCATTCGCTGGACATTGCAGAGTCTGGTAATATATAAGCAAATGTAGATGGGTCTATCTCGACATAGGTCAGGCTATAAGTAGGGGACAAAGTTCACGATTTTGCACCAGCTCTGCTGACTATTGGGTGCAAATTTAAGAACTGTGTTCCGAACAAATATATTATTTAAAAACAGTTGTTTGCTACTATTTGATATGTTTTGAAGGTTCTTCATGCAATGGAAAATACGCACAGACAGCAAGATGCGTCGGCACGCATACTCTATTTAAGAATATTTTTAGCTATCCTGGTAGTAACACTGCTGGCCGCAACGGCATTCGCGCTCCATCTTTTTATGACCGGTGAAGTGCAGGCACACAGCAACCAGACAATGGTAGCACAGGAAGGTCACGCGCAGTTGCTCAGTCCGGCTCAACTCAACGCAGCAGCGGCCCACCAGGTCGCACAGCAGTACATGCAGGCGCTCCTGGCCGGACAGTACAACGTCATGTGGAGCCTGCTCGACGCTCAGGCACAGGCGAAATGGCCTGATGAGACGAGCTTTGCCACCTTCTGGCAGGCCAAATTTCAGGACTACCGCTTGCAGCAGTACACGTTGGGCAAATCGTTCTGGCATGCCTTCTGGGTTGATCCTGAGACGATGAAACAGTATGACAATGTACAGGAATTGCCGGTATCGCTCCAGCTCACACTCAAGAATCCACCAGTTGATCAGGCTAATGTTCCGCCCGAAGACCTCGACCCCAGCAGTGTGTTAAAGAACATCCCCTTCGTGGTGACACAGACGACGGATGTCTCCGGCAAGCCAGTCTGGCGCGTGCTGGATGCCGGCCCGGCAGATATCGAAGCGCCGATCCTGCCGCCGCTCACACCGGTGGCACGCAGCGTTCAGGTGCCGATTTTGATGTATCACCATGTCAACACTACTACACCCACAATGAATGTGCTGGACTTGAGCCTGACCGTCACCCCCACGATGTTTAGCCAGCAGCTAGACTATCTGAAAGCTCAGGGCTATCACAGCATCACGCTCAATCAGTTGATGAACGCGCTCTATTATGGCGCACCATTGCCCAGCAAACCCATCATTTTTACCTTCGATGATGGCTATGAAGATAACTACCACTTCGCGTATACGATTTTACGCCAGCACGGCTATACCGGTATGTTCTACATTATCACAGGTAAGGTTGGTTGGGATGGACAGATGGATTGGGGACAGTTACAGGATATGCTCCTGCACGGCATGCAAATTGGCTCACATACCATTCATCATGTCGATATTGGTGATGTCCTGGCAGTCTCGCAGTTGGAGGCACAGCAGGAATTGCAAATCTCGAAGGCCACACTGGAAAAAAACCTGGGCATCGTCATCCAGCACTTCTGCTATCCCAATGGCGGCCCGTTCAAGACGGGAAGCCAGGCGCTGCGCCAGGAGGCCGTCGCGCTGCTGGCCCAGGATGGCTATGTCAGTGCCGTCACCGACCCTGGCATGACCGGCATAGTGCAGCAGAGCCAGGCCCCCTTCGTACTGCTGCGTGTGCGCGTCGATGGACGTGAGTCCTTGCAGGAATTTGAAGATAGCGTCTAGCAGTTGGGCGAGGGCGAGGCAGGGTACCCTGTCTCGCCCTCGCCCAATTGTTTATACTGCATCTGATACAATATAAATGTATTTGCGCGTGGTATAATTACACATGCAAAACGACGAAAACGGTTTCGGTAGCAATCTCCGGTCGATAGAGCAGACGCAAGTTACTGAGCGTAGCCGAAGGAATCTCAAAGCTGAGCATGCCATTGCGTAAGCTACCGGAGGCGATAGGGCCGAAGAAGCTGGCGGTCGTGCTGGCCCCGGCCTGTGTCGGACCAAAGACATCGCCCTCTGAACTGATTAGCTGGTAATAGCCGGGCTGGTTAGAGATATCTTTACTGCTCGTATTTTTGACGGTCAGCGACATCACGATAATTGTGGCCCCCTTTGTCGAACTATTCTGTTTCGTGATATTGTTGATGATAATCGTGCGGTCAGGCAGCACGATCTGCTGGCTGGTTGTGTTGCCACCAGGAACCGGCGTTGGGGAGAGAATCACGATGGGGCCGGTGGATGGCTTCGTATTGTTCGAGCTGGGGGTCGATGACGTAACGACAGTTGTCGCATTGGGTGTCACTGCCTTCTGCGCCGTTGTCTGATTGCCTGTAGTATTTGAACCGCCTGAATTACAGGCCGCCAGCAAAGCGGCCAGCGCGGCGAGACTACACCACCACGCTACCTGTTGTTTTATATGACATATTCTCTTCATACTGCTTATTTCCTTTTACATGCGGTTTTTGCGCTAACAATTCTGTATAGCTATTGACACAATACTTCTATAGCACTCTATTATCATCATAGTGAGCAAGTTGAGCAAACGAATAGGACAAACGGGTAGAGCGGGCGATTAAGTGATATATTGCGGGGGCACAAAATCGGCCAGCCAGACCTGGTCATTGCCCAGGTAGAAGGCGAGGCCATGCCGGTGGGCCTCCAGGGCGGCGATTTTAAGAATGACCGGGCGATTGGTGCGGCGGCGTCCGGTCAGGATAGCCGTCTCTACATCGGCGGATAGATGTACATACTGGCGTTGCATTGGTTTGAGTCCCTGTGTGCGAATGCTGACGGCGGCCTGGGGCGTTGTGCCATGATAGAGGATAGCCGGAGGTGTGACAGGCATGCGCTCAATTTTATCGCGCACCGAATGGCCGTAAATGGCGCGAATTTTGCCATCGCGTATCTCAAAGCGTTGTTTGTCGGCGTTTGCCATAACGGCATGTAAGTCGGCCTCTTGCAGATTGGCCCACTCACGGCGATGGCGACGCAACGCCTCTAAAAGCGCCTCAACCGGCACCCAGCCCTGCTCGTCTAGTTGCAGATGGTAAAGCTGGGGCGCGTGACGCAGAGCATGCGACATCGTTTTACCGAGCCGTGTCATATCCTCAGTCATCAGTTGTTCTTCCCACTATCGCTGTAGATACGATTATGGATGTTGACAGATAAATCCGGTAATCCCGTAGGGATTACCGGATTTATCATTGTCATCTGTACTAGCGCACATTGATAACCGGTATTTTGGAGACCGACCAGCGGTCGTTCGGGCTAGAAACCTCAAACTGCACCATCGAGATGGCGTCCGTTGGGCAGCGCACGATGCACAGGCCGCAGCGAATACACTTCTCTTCGTCGATGATCATGTCTGCGCCGCCCTGCCACGTCTCGGTACCCGCGTGCATCGGGTCGCCCTTCACAACGCGCGAGAGGCCCTCCATGCTGATGCAGTCATAGGGGCAGATGTCCACGCAGCCAGAACAGAGAATACAGATGGAGGGGTCAATCATGATATTCAACTGGCATTGCAGACAGCGCCGCGCCTGCTCTACCGCCTGTTCAGGCGTGTAGCCGGTCTCGGTTTCGCGCGTGTTGCTGTAGCGCTCTTTGAGTGGCAGCGATGGGATCATGCGGTGTGGAATCGACTCGTAGTTATCGACCATGCCACGCCGATAATCGGGCAGCTCAATCTCCTCCGGTGGCTCGGCGGGCTTATCGAGGCCGCCCAGGTAGCGGTTGATGGCGGCGGCCACATCGCGCCCATCACCGATGGCCGAGATCAGGTTGCGCGCGCCTTGTGTATAGTCGCCACCGGCGAACAGGCCGGGGTAACTGGTCATCCAGTTCTCGAAATCGACCAGTGGCACGCCGTAGCGGTTGACCTCAAGCTTGAGTTCATCGGCTTGCAACCAGGAGGTATCGCTGTACTGGCCAAAGGCCGGGATAACGGTATCGACCTCAAGATCGAATTCCGTGCCGGGGATCGGGATCGGGCGGCGGCGACCACTGGCATCGGGATCACCCAGCTTATTGCGGATAAAGCGGATGCCACTCACGTGGATGCCATCGTTGGTCAGCACGCGCGTCTGCGTGGCCAGATAGTGGAACTCGACGTGTTCCAGCATGGCCTCATCGACCTCGTATTCATCCGAGGGTTGCTCTTCTTTTGAGCGACGATACACAACGTAGACCTTCTCGGCACCGAAGCGAACGGCGGTGCGGCAGCAGTCCATCGCGGTGAAGCCTGCGCCCAGCACAGCAACCTTCTTGCCAATGTAGGCCGGTTCGCCGTAGTTAGTTTTCTCCAGCAGGCGAATACCATCCTCAACACCCTTGAGGTCTGCACCCGGAATGATCTTGTTGTCGGGGCCGGTCATCGGGTTCGGAACGTAGCAGCCTGCCGCGATGAAGACGGCATCGTATTGTTTCAGCAGATCGGTCAGTTTCACATCGCGCCCGACGCGCACGTTATACTTGACCTCGACACCCAGGTCGGCCATGTATTCATCGCACTCTTCGCGCGTGACCTCGCGCGGCAAACGCCAGACAGGGATGCCATTGACCATCACACCGCCGCCGGTCGGATACTGTTCGTAGATCGTAACCGGGTACCCCATTTCACGTAGATCGCGCGCACAGGCCAGACCGGCGGCCCCGGCTCCGATAATCGCTACTTTCTTATCTTTGGTAATCGGCGGGCGCTCGGCATGATGACGATACTCGCGGTGATCGGCGGCGGCACGTTTGAGCCAGCAGATGGCAATGGGTTTACCGTCGATCTTGTTACGGCGACATACCGGCTCGCAGGGACGTGCGCAGGTGCGGCCAAGCACACCCGGAACAACATTGGCTTTGCGGTTCAGCAGGTAAGCTTCATCGAAGCGCGCTTGCGAGATAAGGCCGATATAGGTAGATACGTCGGTGTGCGCTGGACAACCTACCTGGCAGGGAATATTGGTCTGGTACCAGTCAGGTGTGACGGTGACTGACTGATAACGTGCTTCCAATTCGCTATCGGGATCAATCATAATTCAAGGTCCTTTCCTGATCTTCTGCCGTCACTCGTAGCCAGGGCCGCGACGGCGGAGCAGGGGAAAATGCTTAGCAAATTCGATGGTCTATCAGAGTTATTATAATAATAGCGTCGCGCATGTGCCAGGTCAGTACCTGAATAGTTATGGTAAATACTGGCGGCAGAAAATCTGATTTGCCTTGTCAGATTATAGCATAAGCGATTGTTCAGGAACAAGCCACGCACAGAGACGTTGTCGGTAGGAGCATGGGCAATGTCTTATGCTCTCCCTGCTCCTACCGACAGCGGGGCATATATTATGAGTATGACAAAAACTACCTAAAAACTTGTTTGAGGAGCTGCGATGAGTAATTTCATACATCGGCCATTGCGTTGGTCTTCACATTCGCGTCTTGCGCTCTGTTTTGCTCTCTTCTTACTCTGCACGCTCGCGGCCTGTGGCGGAGGTGGTAACAACAATAAAAGCCCACAGGGAGGTGCAGCTACTGCGCCTGTGAAGGCCACGACGTCGGTACAGCCGACCGCCACAGCGACTCCGGCGGGCATTCAACTGGGGCCACAACCTTGTCCACCAGCCGTCGCGCAGCCCTCCTATTGGAACCCGATTATTCCCACGCAGCCCGGCATTAACGCGGTCGAAAGTGTCACCTGCGGTTATCTGATGGGCCAGCCAGCGTTGCAAGCACTGGTGACAGTACGTTCACAGGGAACGGGAGCCATGCTGGATGTGCATGTCTACAACCACATTACCAATCCCGCGCCAGATGAGATTTTCAAGCTGGATGGCTTATATAAAGGCAGTGCAAAGATTAGCTACTATAATACGGTGCTGACCGCCCAGGTTGATCTTAACTCCAGTCTCAACAAAGGGCAGTCCGGGGCGGCCTTACAGCCTGACCTCTTCCGTGAATTTAAATGGTCTGATGGCGCGGGTACGCTGGTGCCGGTCTCGTTTCCCGGCATTTTCCCCGACCTGACGCGCTATCAGGCAGAAAATGACCAGCAGCAGGTGAATCAAGGGCAGGATGGATGGAAGTTGGACGCGACGAAAGTGGCCAGTCAGTTAACTATCACCTTGCTACAATGGCCCGCTACCGTAACAGCAACGCTAGTGAGCGGTGGCGGACAGCACGATGTTGATGCAGTTGTAAATGTCAAAACGCCTACAACACCGGCGGGTATGGTGCAGGTCACGCTCAGTCGCCTGGAAGGCAATACCAATGGGGGCATCTGGATCGCCACCTCGGTGACATCACCTGCACTGGCGATTACGACGCCATCAGCCAGAAATATGCTGACCAGCCCTGTCACCGTCACGGGACGGGGCAGCGCCTTCGAGGGCGTCATCGGGAAAGTCATTGTCCTCGATCATCTCTATAACGCAGTTGGTCAGGCACAGGCAAAGGGGGCTATCGGCAACGGTACTACCACATTTTCGACGACGGTGAGCTATACCACCAGCTTCAAGAATGGGCCACAGGAGGGCCTGCTAGCGCTGTACAGCTACAGCAACGCCAATGGCCTTATTAACGGGGCAATTATTGTAAAAGAACTGCTCGCCGCCTAAAACTCATCGCATAAAAAAGAAGGGGCATGTCTGTTGTACATAGAACATGCCTCTTCTTTTTAAGGAAGTATGCCGCTTTAGATACGATCCGTATCAATGCGACGCCCCATGTTACCCATGCTCTGCTGCCCTTGCGACTTACCGCCTTCGCGCATGCAGGCATCGGCGATATTACGTGCAGCCTGCTCTGGCGTGATACCGGCAGCCTCGGCGGCACGGTTCACGTCATCCTGGGTGATATTGCGCATATCGCCATGGGCATCATTCGGCTTACCACAGCCACAGCTTACACACATGTGGATGTTCTCCTTCCCATCAATCCAATCCACTCGCTATATACTGGTGCAACCCACCTGGATGGAGGTTCACCGTTGCCACGTGCTCCCATCGCAGAAAGTTACAGTCCGCACCATAGTAGGGGCGTCATTCATGACGCCCTGTGAGCGCACCGACGGGCTACCAGGGCGTCATGAATGACGCCCCTACACCAACTTCCCCCGGAAGGATAGAGAGCGCTAGCGATTGCAACCTTGACAATAAGGATACGTAGTGCTATGATATAGATGCTAATAACAAATAGCTATAACCTGTAGATAAGCAAAACAATCAGTCGCCCTGAAGGAAGGCCGATATGATGTGGTATAACTATAATCGTGGGCCGTATCACGGGCCGTACCGCCGACGCCCACGCTTCTTCCCCTGGCCAATTCTGTTTTTCATATTCTTCATCGGCCCTTTCTGGCATTCGATGGACGCGATCATCGCTTTGCTAATCTTAGGCATACTTGTCACGTTCATCATGGCGGCGCTACGCCAGAGTTCTTCTAGCAGCCCGTTGCCGAATCAGAGGCCTCCTCAACCGCTTTACCGACCCCCTGAGCCGATACAGTATTATCAACCGTCGAGGCCGCCGGTGCAGCCCTATCAGCCCTACGAGTCTGGTTATCGTGCCCAGGCTGCGCCGCCGGTCACAAAGCCGGTCACAGCCACCGATCTTCCTGTTGCAGAAGAGCCAGTCCAATCATATGAGGGCTATGAGCAGCCGCAGGTACAATATCCAGAGATGCAGCCACCGATGGAATAAAAAACGATAAAACGAGCAAGACGAGGCACCTGCAAGAGAAACACCTATGGGACGTTTCTCTTGCAGGTGCCTCGTCTTGCTTTCTGGTCTGAAAACTATGGGATAACGTCCGTTTCGTCGTTCAGCGCCAGCACGAAGCGCGCCAGCAGTTCGGCGACCTCATCGATATCCTTGAGGGAGACTATCTCGGAGCCGGTATGCAGGTAGCGGCAAGGGATGCTAACCAGGCCGGTAGCGACACCAGCGCGTACTACCTGAATAACGTCTGTGTCGGTGCCGGTGCGCGAAGCCTGGGGATCGATCTGCCAGGCGATATCGGCCTCCGTGGCGACTTTGACAAGCATCTGATAGACGCGCGGGTTGATGTGACCACCCAGCGTAATCACCGGCCCACCGTTCAGCTTAATATCGCCCAGCTCTCTGGCCGAGGTGCCAGGATGATCTGAGGTGAAGGTGACATCGACGGCAATGGCAATCAGCGGATCAACTCCATATGCGCCGGTGCGTGAGCCGCGCAGACCCACCTCTTCCTGGACGGCGGTGACGCAGTAGACGCCAGCTTTGAGATCGGCACGCCGCTCGTAGATACGCCGCATAGCCTCGATGATGGCGAAGACGCCGGCTTTATCGTCGAGCGCGCGCGAGATAAGCAGATCATTGCGCAGTGGCTCCAACTGGGCCGCGCGCGTGGCGACGCTGCCCAGCGGCACGAGTCGCTGGGCCTCCTCCTTGCTGGCTGCGCCGATATCGATCCACATCTCGTTAATTTTGGGGGCCTGGTTGCGCTCTTCCCCGTGCATCAGGTGGACTGCCTTACGCCCGATTACGCCCAGAATAGGGCCGCCGGGCGTGTGAATCTCCACGCGATTACCGGGGAGAGTGGACGGATCAAAGCCGCCAATGGGGGCAAAATACAAAAAACCATCGCCATCAATGTAGCGAATGAGGAAGCCAAGTTCGTCGCAGTGGGCGGTGAGCATGACGCGCGGTCGGCCATCCGGCTTCAACGCCGCGATAACGTTGCCGTGAATATCGGTATGTATACTATCCGTATACGCGCGCAGTTCCTCGCGGATAACACGCTGGGCAGGTTGCTCGAAGCCTGAAGGGCTGGGGGCGGCAATAAGCCGCCGCAGAAAATCGATACGTGCTTCTTCCATGTTCTCGATCCTTTCAAAAAAAACGCACAGGGTACCCGCGAGGGGCACCCCTACAATGAAGACGGGCGAGAACGGCACCGTATTATTGTAGGGGTGCCCCTCGCGGGTACCCTGTGCTGATGGCATCCGAGGTGCTACCAGGCTGATAGAATGGTTTACAATAAAGTGAGCAGGGTACGCTGTGCGTATTCATCCTGCTGCTTGTTAGCGCACAAATTGCTTGAGTACTTCCTCAACACCAGGATGCATTCGGTTGAGCCTCAAATCCTCAGCGCCGGTAGAGTCTGTTTGAAGTAACAAAATACCTTGCTGAATGCAAGCATTCAAGAGTTCGCGGGCCGATTCGCGGGTCAGGCGACCGCGAAATCTATTTTTGGGATTGACGGGATCACCGATAAAATTAGAGACGCCGATGATGGTTCGCCACGACCAGTTGCGGTCGATGTAGTCAAGGAACTGCAAGAATTGTGGGTCAAGTACATCGATAGGTAGATTAGAAGACGCAGTGGTACTATAGGGCATTTGAAATTGATGTGCAGGCTGAGCCTGCGGAGTTGTCGGCGGCACACCTGGATAGCTGACGGCGGGCATTGCGCCGGTACTGCCACTGGCATTGATGGCGGGCATAGCATTGGTGTTGCCCATATTGCCGATGGCGGGCATAGTGCCGGTCGTGCCGCCAGACATAGAGGAGCCAAAGCTGCCATTAGGATGAATAGCAGGCATAGTGCCGGTATTGCCGGTAGAGATGTTTATGCCGTTAGGAACAAGCGGCACAAACTGATTAGCACTACTGATTAAATCTCGGCTGACGGTTCCTGGAATCCCAACAATAATCACAGTTTTGTTCAAACGAAGCTTCAGGCGAGCGCTGATGCGGGTGAAATCCTTGTCGCCTGTCATCAGGACAAAGGTAGAGATAGTGGGGCGATCAAAGACGGTTTCAATGATATCCATCAACATATTGAGATCGACGGTACTCTGGATCACAGTACTCTGCACCACAGTGCTATTATTATTGCCGTTGATGGCAGGCATGTGGCCGGTATTCCCGCTATGCTGATAGGGTGTGGCGTAGCCTAAGGGGCCGGTGTTGGTTTGCCCAAGCGGGCCACTGGGCGTGCGCTGAGCGAAAGAGCCGTAGGCATTGCCCTGGCGATAGGAGTCGCGGGCAGCATAGTCGGCATTGCCATAGGTTTCGTCCGTGAGGGTATCGTCATCTGCGGGTTCGTCCGCGCCTTCATCGAGGTCGCCTTGTGAGGCGGCATGGTCCTGGTCGTTGTACCAGCTATGATTACCATGTGGGTTGATAGCTGGCAACGAACCGGATTGCCCGGTGACACTGGAGGGCCATTGGCGTGCAAAAGGAGTAGATGGTAATGTTGCAATGCCCTGCTCGGTGACATAGCCGGGGTAATTGTAGTGAATAGTCCCCATCCGAATACGGTCACGCTGCTTGGCGGGGCAATCAACGCGGTCGATCATTGCGGCCGTTAAGCTCCCCTTAAAGGGTTCCGGCTGACGTGACCAGTCGGCATACGCGCGTGCCACCATCACAGTCCCATAGCGACGCGCCACTGCGATGAGTTCCTGGGGATCAGGCTCTCGTCGCTGAATATTCAGCATACTATAACGAATGTTCTCAAAATCAATGAATAAAGCAATATCTTCGGGCACAACCTTCTCCTCTCATGGGGAGAAACCGCGCAGGCCAAGTTTTATGATTGTTCAGGTGCTTGGACAACCTTGCAGTTCATCCTATAGCTATGAGCATATCATACTTTATTGGTAAAGTCGAGAGGTCTGCGCTTTACTTTTACGTAGTTCCTATGGTATATTCTGTAGTTGAGTAATGAACATGAGTTAAAAAGAGTGTAAGACAATGATGCTATCGCAACCAGACCATCAACGAGATACCATCTGCCCCGTCGCCCGTACTGCCGAGATTATCGGCGGGAAGTGGACGTTACTTATTATTCGCGATCTGGTTTCGGGTGTCAAGCGGTTTCATCAGCTTGAGCGCTCCCTCCAGGGCATCAGTCCCAAGACGCTTTCCGAACGGTTGCGTACCCTCGAAGAGGATGGAATCATCATGCGACAGACCTTTGCGGAAGTCCCTCCTCGTGTTGAATATTCTCTTACTGAGAAGGGGCAGGCGCTGGCTACCGTCATTGAGAGTATGCGTACCTTTGGAAAACGCTGGTTATGTGACGAAGAGCGCGAATAACGCAATGTTCCGATGGGATACCGGGTATGCCTGACTACATGTGAGAAGAACCGGGAAAGCCCCCGGTCCTTTTCATATGTCAAGTATCAACATGATATTAGAAAGCCATACCCGCGAGTTCACGACGATGCTCCGCGAGAAAACGATGCAGGGTTCCTTCATCCAGCACCTTGTTCACTTCATCCGCCTGATTGGCAGATTGAGTAACAAGATCATACAGACTGGCGATGTCGTAGTGCATCTGGACTTGCAATTGCCCTTCTTCGTCAAAGCCCTCCACGAGAAGGCCATCCTCCTCCTCACGGATTGCGAAACTCTTGACGCCAATCTGATCGAGTACCTCACCGACAGCATGCAAGATGCTCGCATAACTAAACGTGGCCGGCATTGATCCCTCCCTAAATACTTGGATGCTCTGCTTATTGCTGTTACGAGTAGACGGCACTGTCAAACTGCAACACACCATACTAAGGTAGGTAGTTTGTCAGCCTATACTACACACTTAGTAAATCTTATCATAACATTCCCCCAACGTCAAGCCAGTTTGGTTGGGTTTCGCATCAGAGGTCTGTTGAATAAGAGCAGGCGAATAGGCGAGGGAATAGAGAGCAAGGCCGTCACCCTGCCCTATCGAGCCAACCGCTCAGGCGATCAACTCGGCGCTATCGTACTTCGGGTTATTGACCTGTTTGGAGACGGGGCGCGCCGTCATCTGCTCGGCAGGATAGGGGCCAAGCAGAGAGAGCAGCGCGTGCTCATCTTGTAGCGCGGGGGCGAGCCAACTCTCGCGTGAAGCGGGTAGCAAGATCGCAGGCATGCGATCATGAATGGGAGCTACAACCTCATTGGGCTGCGTCGTGATAATCGTGCAGGTACGTAGCGCTTCACCGCCGGGCTGTCTCCATTCATCCCATAGTCCTGCGAAGGCAAAAGGCTCGTGATCCTTCAACGTAATATATATCGGCGTCTTCCCCTGCGCTTCCTGTTTCCATTCATAAAAGCCATCGGCCACGATCAGGCAACGGCGCGAACGCAAGAGACGCTTGAAACTGGGCTTTTCGGCCAGCGTCTCCGCGCGCGCGTTGATCATTTTCGCGCCAATCGCCTCCTCTTTGGCCCAGGCCGGTATCAATCCCCAGCGTAGCATGGTGAGCTGCGCTTCTTCATCCGCGTGCGCTCGCACTATCGCCACCACCTCCTGGGTGGGCGCGATGTTATAGCGCGGCATGGTAGAGAGTGTTGGGGCCACATGAAAGATAGTGGCAATCCGTTGTACATCGACAGTTAGTGTGAAACGCCCGCACATATGTTGCTCCTACTCTGAGCTAAACGAGAGAACCTTCGTGATTCGCTGCCGACGCCCCAGGCGTGCGTGCCGCGAGAAAACCATTACTTCATTGTAGCTATTCTTTTTATGTGCGAGCAAGACGGCAAATAGAGGAGTCTCCATCCTGTTGGTAGGGGCGTCATGAATGACGCCCCTACCCCCATTTCCCCCGCAAGGACAGAGGGCAAATAGAGGCCCCCTGGCAACTAACAGCAGACGGCGGAGTGCATAATGACCGGTCTGTCTGGTACTTTTGTCAGGCGGCGAAACACGGTTTCGATGGTATCCAGCAGCATATGCATGTCAAACGGCTTAGCGATCAATGGGATGTCGAGTCTATGTACGATTGGTTCTGAAGAGAGCGTTTCGATCTCTCGACTGGCCGAGAACAGAATAAAGCCGTGCCGATCTGCCAGCTCCGCGTCCCGCTCAACGCTGTACAATACGTCCAGTCCGCTCAGTGTGGGCATCCTGAGATCAAGTAAAACCACCAGAGGTTCCGGCGAAGTGTGGATAATTTCCAGAGCTTTAGTTCCGTCAGGAACCTCAAGCACATCATAGCCTGTATATGTAAGCATGATATGCAGCATTTCACGGGTTGCGAGATCATCATCAACAACGAGAATCCGTATCATTGTCTCAACCTTTCCTACAAACACATGTATCCTACGTCCCACACGATTACAATCTTTAGCATAGCCGACAACACCTGACTTGAACAGGTTTACTTTGTTCCTCATATCGAACCCGCATACAATCATACAGACAGGCAATAGCTGTCAAAAGGTTCCTTTGTGGTACCCCTACCTTGCGGCTTTTATCTATGCCAATCGCGCGAGCCACAGGTCAGGTTTAATCTCTGCCCCTGCCTCTCCCCCATTTAGGAAGCGACTGGACTACTTTTGCTATAGTATATTAGAAGGTACCTGATGGATGAGGTACCAGTTTCCCGGAGACCGATGAATTTTCCTTATAGCTTGTTTGTGGTAGAGGAGAAAAGGTTAATGCAGCATATCGCACCACAGGTTGTATCTATCGCGGATGCATGCCTGGGTGGTCTGCAAGGCCGATCAGCCTTGCTGATCGGGCCGGAGGAGCAGCGATTTCCTTTCGTGGCATTATTGCGCCACGCGGGCATGAAACGGATTTACCAGGAAGATACCCCATTGCACGTGGCCGCCCTGTTGCCCTCCGTTCAGTTACTCATTAGTATGCCCAGGCCGCGTAAACTCGGCAATACTGACTATCAGGTGCCGATGCTGACCGCAGCGATGGTGGCGAAGGGGTGTATCAGTCGCCATACCCCGTTACTCATTTTCGATCTTGCTTGTAGTCCTTCTGTTGAAGAACTGGCCGGTCTCTTACCCCCCGTTTGTCTCTACACGCCCGAAGATGTGCGCCATATCCTCCAGAATGAAGAAAGGAATCCGGCCAGACTGGCTGTTGTGGCGCAGCCCAGAGCAGCGCACGCATCTTGATGACTATGATACACTGGTGTTGTCTTGCTCGTCTTAAAGATATAAGCCCACGTGGCAAGCAACAACGTACACAGAGCAGACCCAAATTGGAATGGAATGATGGAAGTAATCAAAATTTCTCCTCGTGGCTATTGCTATGGGGTAGTCGATGCACTTACTATCGCACGTCAGGCGGCTCGAAACGCCGACCTGCCGCGCCCAATCTATATTATTGGCCAGATTATTCACAACCGGCACGCGATTGAAGAACTGACCAGTATGGGTATCGTCACACTGGACGGCCCCGACCGCGCCAGTATTTTAGAGCAGGTGTCATCCGGTACCGTCATCTTTACCGCACACGGCGTCTCCCCGACGGTCAAAGCGCGCGCCAGAGAGCGTGGGTTGCATATCATCGATGCCACCTGCCCAGACGTGACTGTGACACACGACCTCGTGAAGCGGCTGGTTGCGCAAGGTTACTATATTCTCTATATCGGTAAGAAAGGACATCCCGAACCGGAAGGTGTGATGGGTGAGGTGCCGGGTCACATCAGCTTGATCGAAACCGAGGCCGATGTCGATGCCCTCACCCTTACCAACGAGCAGACACACAAGCTGGCCGTTTCTACCCAGACCACCCTCTCCAAGTGGGACACGCAGCGTGTGATTCAGTATATTAAGGCACGCTACCCCCATGCCGAGGTACATATCGACATCTGCGCCGCCACGCAGAGCCGCCAGGAAGCGGTGGTGGCTCAGGCAAAGGGGGCCGATCTTACCATTGTTGTCGGCGACCCCAAAAGCAATAATACCAACCGACTGGTACAGGTTTCTGAGGAACTGGCAGGCGTACCGGCGAAGCGCATCGAGGACCTCTCACAGTTGGACCTGAGCTGGCTGCGAGGCAAAAAACGAATTGCCGTCACCGCCGGTGCCTCCACCCCCAGCCAGATCACCCGTGAGGTCATTCGCTTCCTGGAGCAGTACGAACCCGCCGAGGAAACGGTAGGGGCATGATTCATCACGCCCTCCAAACCGAGCAACGATCTCGTAGGGGCGTGATTCATCACGCCCTGCGCGTGGCTCAACGTGCAAAGGAAACGGTAGGGGCGTGATTCATCACGCCCTCCAAACCGAGCAACGATCTCGTAGGGGCGTGATTTATCACGCCCTGCGCGTGGCTCAACGTGCAAAGGAAACGGTAGGGGCGTGATTTATCACCCCCTCCAAACCGAGCAACGATCTCGTAGGGGCGTGATTTATCACCCCCTCCAAACCGAGCAACGATCTCGTAGGGGCGTGATTCATCACCCCCTCCAAACCGAGCAACGATCTCGTAGGGGCGTGATTCATCACCCCCTGCGCGTGGCTCGATGGGTGAACAGGGCGTGATGAATCACGCCCCTACGGACAAATTCAAATCATGATTACTTTACGTGAAGCAGTAAAAGCATGTACGGACGCACAGTTGAGGCGCATCTATCTCCTGTGGGGCATGAGCAAACAGGCCCGTGATGCATCTGTACCGGCTCATAGCGCGATCAACAACTTTTTGGAGCGCGTCAACGACCCCATCGCAGCTCGTTTTGTCTGGACAGCCCTTACCGACGAGCAGCACCGGGTACTGTTCTATCTGCTGACACCAGGAGTGCGCAACGGACTCGCTATGACCACCCTCCAGCAGCGCCTGCTCCTGGGCGCTGCATTGCCAGCAGTGCTGCAAGCGCTAGACGAACTGTGCCTCGTTTATGAGCGGCCTTCCACCTCCAGCAAGAAGGGAAACGTGTTAGCGCCATATGGTGAAGTGGTGACAGCGTTGTACCGCACGGGTCAGGAACTAATGGCGGAAACCGGCGCTCCGCTGCTAGAACTTAATGCCGTTATCGGTCGGCTTACCGAGAGCGATTTGCGCCGCATTGCGCGTAATCTCGCTATCCAATACGCGAATCAGCAGAGCATCTACCAGTTGCGCTCCACCATCGAACGTACCTTGCTCGATGGTGATTTCCCAGCCCTTCAGCAGCTAAGCGCAGAGCAGCGCAAAACGCTGAAAACGCTCTGTAAAAGCGTGCATCCACTCGATTTGAAGACCTTTTGCGAGCAGGCAGGCGTGAATGAAGCCGATTCTGATGCCGTCTATCGTCTCCTGCATAGTTTCACCGATCACGCACTCGCTTTCGATACCTTTTATGAAGGTCGGCGCGTCGTTTTTGTGCCGGAGGAAATCAAGGATGCCTTGCTGAATGCGCTGTCACGCGCCGGTCAGCCGTATCCGCAAGCCGGTCTACATATCCTGGCGGAGCCGCCACGACAGCAAGCGCAAGGTCTACCACTCACACTTTTTGATCTGGCCATCGTTGTGAATGCTGTCTACCAGCAAACCATTCAGCCGACTCAGGCAGGCACGCTTCCCAAGCGTATCACCAACAAGCTGCGCCCACTCACCAGTGGTCAGTCGCGCTTCTCTGGCTACCGCGACGAGGACAATTATCTCACCATTCTCTTTAGCACCGCGACGACCCTGGGTCTTATCCATTGTCCTCCTCCGCCCTTGTCGGATATGAAGCCGACCTACGAACCGGCCAACCAGTTGGAACAATGGTCGCAGATGACGCTGGTCGAGCAGGGCCGACTGCTTGTGCGTTACTGGTCGGAGTTTCCGCACAATGGCTGGCTCGACATCGTGGGCGAACTCTTTGCCCGCGACTACAACTTTCTCGACTACTTCACCTGGTCGCCTTTCCACCTGCGCAAAACGCTTGTGACCTACTTACAGCGTTGCATGCCGGAACAGTGGTATAGTATTCCCTCCCTGCTGGAAACTATCTGGCAAGAGGCTCCCTATCCGCAGCCGGTCTATGGTCGCCCAAAGACCAGAGTCACGGAGCGCGAACGCGAAAAGTGGATGCGCCAGCAGGGAGAAGTGTATATCGGCATGCTCGCCTCTTCGCTCTTTGAGTTCGGCATCGTTGATCTGGGCTACAGCTATGAGACGCCGGAGGAGGTGGCGGAGCATCACTACCATCCCGACGCCTTCATGCTCAACGAATTTGGTAGTCAAGTGCTGCTGGCAACGAAATCGGCAGAGCAACTGCTTACCGAGCAGAATGATCATGGCGCGGAGACGAAGCGCACGCTGATCGTGCAGCCCAATTTCGAGCTATTGATCCTCGAACCCGATATGCCCACGCTCTATAGTGTATTGCCGTTTGCGCAAGTTGAGCAGGTCAAGCAAGTTAGCCGTTTGACGTTGACGCGCAACTCCCTCTTGCGCGGCATGAGCAACGGTCTGGACCTTGAAACCATCCTGGCGATACTCAACAGGCATAGCCAGAAAGAGCTACCCCAAAACGTCGATTATACCCTGCACGATTGGGCCAGAGCCTATAAAGGCGCACGCATTTCAACCCCCGTATTGATAGAGGTTTCCAGCGAAGCCATTGCCGACGAACTGGTCGGCTCAACCGCGCTCAAATCGCTCGGCCTGCGTCGTCTTGGGCCACGCGCGCTGGTGACATCCAAGGATATTAATACGGTGCGTAATGCGCTGGACAAAATCGGTGTCGCGGTTTCCTTCGGCGGGTCAACTACAGCCCAAAAGAGTTACGGCCCGGCGGAGGTCTTTACTTTCGACACGTCTCTATAAGCTGCATAGCCTGTTCACGCGCCCCCAGCTTGATCAGAGTCACAACCTGCTGGAAAATAGCATGATACAGGAGATTACGATAAAAAGCCAGCTTTTCATCCACCGCCTCTTCTATTACGCCCGCGACAGCACGATTCTGTTCCAGCCTGCGCAACTTTAGCACGAAGAAGGCCAGACGTAATAATTCAAAACGGCGTATCTGCGTCGCCGTGACCAGCTTACTGCGTAGCGGGGGCGTTATGGTGAGCGGCACGACATTGAAGCCGCTATCATCTATGAAACGATCATCATTGTGATTTTGCATATACATGGGCGACCTTTCGGATAAGGGAGCGTATTACCATTTGTTACTAAGCATTCTACCAGGCGGATGTGATGATATGGTTGAGAATCGGTGGATAGTGTGTTGAGAAAAAGCCATAATTCTTATCATGATGCATCGCCTGAGATTGCTCGTTATACAGAAATGAGAACCATGCAGCGAACCAGAGGGGCGAGGAAACGGCGGGAACAGGTAGCAGATACTGAAAAAATACGTTACCATGCTCGCGTGGTACGATATGTTGATAGTAAGAGCCATGATTGGCCCGACATATAGCCATTCTGTACTATCCAGCAGGTAAAGGGAGGATTTTTATGGCAGGAGACTGTTCTTTCGATATAGTATCGCAGTTTGATGAACAAGAACTGGTCAATGCTCTTGATCAGACGCGGCGTGAGGTGCAGACGCGCTTCGATCTGAAGGATACGAAGACGGAGATTACACATAGCAAGGACAGCATTACGATTGTGACCGCGAGTACGATGGCGCTGAAAAGCGTGCGCGACATTCTGGAGTCGAAGGCGCTGCGGCGCGGCCTCTCGCTAAAGATTTTCAAGCCGGGCAAGGAGGAAGAAGCCTCCGGCGGGCGTGTGCGCCAGATCATCCAGTTGCAGCAGGGCATCTCACAGGAACTGGCGAAAGACATTAGTAAGTTTATTCGAGACAGTCATCCAAAAGTGAAACCACAAATTCAGGGTGACGCCATTCGGGTCACGGCTAAGAGCCGCGATGAGCTACAGGCAGTGATTGCGTCACTGAAGCAGAAGGACTACCCGGTTCCGTTGCAGTTCATTAACTACCGGGGCTAGAGACGGGTCTCGGTACTTTAGTACCAAAACAAGTGTCCGTCTCATGGATTTGTAGTACCCTAGCTTCTGACTGGTAGTTTCTACTGGTAAAAGGGTCGCAAGTAGTCTCAGCAGCGATACCACAAACAGGGCTATTCGTGTATAGTAGGGGTGACCCCGTTGGTCGCCCTGTTCAAAAGCGGTTGCCCTGCTCAGCAAATCAGCCTGGCGGCAGACAAACCCTGTGCTATCGTTCGAGAAAGCGAATCGTTCATGCCTGGTGACAGACAAGTTTTTAATGCAGCCATCAATGCAGCCGACCGATACCGCTGGGATAGCCAGTGGGCGGAGGCAGCCCGTGAGTATCAGCGCGCATTGGCTGAGTTCCCAGACGACGCGACAGCACGCAGCGGGCTTGGCTTCTGTTACATGCAGACCAAACAATGGCAACAGGCGCTTGAGCAATACGAATACACTCTGAAACGCGACCCCAGCAACGTGATCGCGCTCAGCAAAACGGCTGAACTCTATGGCATTCTGCGCCGCCGTGAGGATGCCTACCGAGCCTATCTGCACCTGGCCGAGCTGTATTCGCAAGCGGGTCAGGGGGCACGTGCCGAAGCTGCATGGCAAAAGGCCGTACAGCTTGCACCGGAGAACCCGGAGCCGCATGAAAGGCTGGCCGGATACTACTTTGAGAAAAAAGACTTTGCCTCTATGGTGCAGGAGCGCCTGGCCGCGGCGCAAGGCTATTTTCTGCGTAACGAGTTAAATCATGCGCGGATGCAATGTGAAGAGGTTCTGCGCATTGATGCATCGAATAGTGAAGCACAGCAGTTACTCGCGCGCATTCTGGCAGACGACCCTGCCTCGCCCCATCCCGGCGGGGCAGCGCCTGCCGGAAACGACGCGCATTCTATAAGACAAACGGGCCAGCGAGCGGGATACTCCGGCCCACAGGCAATCACAGGTGGTTCGCAGGCAGCGATGTCGGCGAGCAATACAAGTGGAGGGAATTCTGGCATCATGGGTAACATGGGTAGCGCGGGCAACTACGGTGGGCCGGGTACACCGGGCACGCCCCTGGCAAACGGCAGTGGCCCCAGCAACGGTCCTCACAAACGTATTTCAGCAAGCCAGGTCACGAATATACTCAAGCAGGCCCAGGCGTTTCAGGCGCAGGGACGCTTCAACGAGGCCATTGACCTATGTGAGCAGATTCTCGACAGTGGTTTCGACCGGCCTGACGCGCAGTACTTTCTTGGTTGGCTCTACCAGGAGCAGCGTCGCTGGGATGACGCCATTCAGCGTTTCCAGAAACTTCTGAACGACCCGGATTATGCGCTTTCCTGCTACTACGCGCTCGGTCAGTGCTATCGGGCGCGCGGCGACCTGCGCACCGCCACTGTGCATTTCGACGAGGCAGTGGACCGCGTCAATCTGGACGCGCTCACGCTTGAGGAGTCCGACCAGTTGGTGCAACTCTGCCAGGAGGCGGCGGAGGCACATCGCATGCTGGGCGAACAGGAGCAGGCTCTCACCGTCTATAATGCCCTGCTCGGTTTCCTGCGCAGTCGTGGCTGGAATGACAAGGTGGCCCAGGTTGAGTTTATGCTCCAGCAGGCTCAGAACACGCCGCCTCCAGTCCGCCCTGCCACACCTCCGCCCAACCCACAGACCCCTTATGCAAATCAACAGGTGATGCCCCCTGGCGCGCCCGCGATCCCGGAGGCCCCCACAATGGCTATTAATATTGCTAACATGGGGCCAACGAACGCCAATGTCACACCGGCCACCCAGCAATCTATCCCGCCAGTGGCACCGCCGCAACCGTCCAGCAGCACCTCGATAACAGGCGAATTGCCCGACTGGCTGACCGGCATTTTAAGTGACGCGGACAAGACGCAGATCGCCAAACCCGCACAGCCGCAACCACCGGTTCTTCCCGTCTCTTCACCGGTCGTCGATCAGCCGACGGTGCAGCAACAGATACCGATGGATGCAATCTCGGCTCCAGCTGCCCCATCCTGGCTTGTTGGAGATGCGAAGCCCGCCAGCCCGGCACCCGCGCAGCCGGTTGATCCAGCAACGGTTGCACCACCCGCCGCACCACCGACGCAGGCCCAGACTGCTTCGCCCCCCCAACCGCTGCCGCCCGCCGCACCGCCGCAGCAGGCTCAGAGCGTACCGCCTGCGGCACCACCAGCGCCACCGGCGCAGCCCGTTGTTGCACCTGAGCCAACTGTTCGCATGGCTCCGCCTGCTGCACAGGTGGAGACTCCAGCAGCCAGCAGAACGGAGCCAAAGGTACCGGCAGCACCCCCTGTCGCACCGACGGCACAGGCGGCACAGGCAGCGCCTCCCGCGTCGCCGTTGCCGATCGACTCCTTCACGATACCGGCACCATCTAATGCCAGCACCGCTCGCCAGCAGCCGCGTGCGGAAGATTTGCTGGCACAGATGGCCGGGAAAAGCGGCATAGAAGGCAGTTTACAGCCGGGAGCCGACGCCATTCTGCTCAGTACCGTCGGACTACCCGAAAACGTGCGCCCGCAGGTCGTGCGCGCCATGCAGGACGTTCAAAACTATATCAATCATGGCTTGCTCAATTCGGCCACCGAGGAGTGCTTGCGCGTCATCGACATGGCTCCGCAGTACCTGGATGTCCACCAGGTTCTGTGCGAAATCTACGTGCGCCAGGGCCAGATTGCGCAGGCGGTCAGCAAATATAGCATCCTGGTCGATACCTATATTGTCAATGGGCGCATCGATGATGCTATCGCCATCTACCGGCGTATCCTGCAACTGGAACCGAACAATCTGACCTACCGCGAACGGCTCATCAATCTGCTCTCCTCCCAGGGCAATAAGGAAGACCTGCTGCGCGAGCGCACGCTGGCCGCCGAGTCCTACCTGCGTCTGGGCTACATGGATCGTGCCCTCACCGAACTGGAGCAAGCACTGCAAGAGAGTCCGACCAGCGTGCCGACGCGCCTGAACTATGCCCTGGCTCTGCAAAAGCTGGGGCGCACCCAGCAAGCGGTGGCCGAATATCAGCGCGTCTTGCAGGTAGACCCGCGTAACCTGACGGCGCTGGTACGCTGGCATATCGCTATGATTACGCGCATCGGCGCGCCCCGTGCCACCATGCTTGAAGTGCTGACGCGCATTCGCTGGCAGTTGCGTGGCGAGGGGTTGAAACATTATGACGCGGTAGTGCGCGAGTACAGTCACGCCGCCGAAAACTATCCCAATAACGCGGATGTGCATTTCTCGCTCGGTCAGTTCCATCAGCAGGCCGCGCTGTACGATAAAGCCATTCAGGAATACGACCAGGCCCTGCGTGACCGCAACTTCGAGGTGCTGGCGCGCATGAGCGAAGCACAGTGCTTCTTGAGCCAGGGCAAGCCGGAGGCAGCCATCAGCCAGTTGGAACAGGCCCTGCAAGCCGTGCGTCGCTCGCCCTCCGCCATCGAGCCATCTGTCTGGGCGGCGCGCCCACGCGAGGAAGGCGAAGAACATCAGGCCCCCGAAATAGAGATTTCCTTGACGCTGGCCAAAGCCTACGAGCGCACCGGGCGCTTCGAGCAGAAGCAGGCCATTCTGCGCCAGCTCAAGCAGACTCATACCAGCGAAGACGAGGTGGCCTCGGCGCTGGCCGAAATCTCCTCGCGTCAATCTGACCCGGAGACGGCTCTGCGCGAATATATGGAACTGGTGCGCCACTATCGCAGCAAACGCCAGAACGATAACGCCATCAACGTGCTGAACGAAGTGGTGCGGCTCGCTCCACAGGACCCGCGCCCACATAGCGAACTAGCCGACATCTATATCGGACGTGGCTTGCTCAATGAGGGCATCACGGAACTGCGTCTGGCCGCAGACCTCTACTTGCGCCAGAATCGCCTGGAGGAGGCCGCCGAGGCCTTGCAGCGCATCGGCAATATCTACGCCGACGCGGGCAATGAGGAGGACGCCATCACCAGTTTGAAACGCGCCGCCGAACTCAACCCGCGCTCGATGGACCTGTTGCGTGAGGTGGTTAGCTATTGCTACCGCCTGGGGCGACAGCAGGAGGCTATCAGCTATCAGTCCATTATCGCGCGTCATTACTATGAGACACAGCAGGTCAAAGAGGCCGTCGCAGCACTGCAACAACTGATTGCCATCGACCGCAACAACTTTGAAGCCTATGATATGCTCGGTCAGACCTACCAATCGGTCGGCGAATACGAGCAGGCCAGCCGCGTCTATCGCAATCTGGCGAAGATCAACCCCGACAGCCCCATAGCGCGCGAGCGCCTGGCAACGCTACAGGAGTTACGCTCAAAGTAGAAACTATCTACAATAATGGGAACCAGATGGGCTAACAACCATGCGCGGTTGTTGGCCCATCTGGTTTTTATTTATCGTCGTACCAGTTCTCCCTCTATCACTTCGTAGCGATAGGCATGTCGTAGCAGCGTATCGGGGATGCCGGTGAGTTCGGTGGTGGTCAGGAACACTTGCTCGTGTTTGATGATCTGTTGCAGCAGATAGGCACGGCGCTGCTGATCTAGCTCGCTGAACACGTCGTCCAGCAGCAGCACCGGCTCCTCGCTGGTGGTCGTGCGCATGAAGTCCAGCTCGGCTAGCTTGGTAGCCAGGGCGGCGGTACGCTGCTGGCCCCGTGAGCCATAGGTCAACATGTTGATGCCATTGACTAAAAACTCCAGGTCGTCTCGGTGCGGGCCGAGCAGGCAGACCCCTTGTGCGATCTCGCGTCTGCGGATGGCACGCAACTGGTTCAGATACTGCTGGGGAGCCTCAAGTGCGCTCCAGGCGGCATCGATAGTGAACGAGGGTTTATAAACTACCTGAAGCTGCTCACGCCCGTTGGTGATGGATGCTTGCAGAGAGGCAGCGGAGCGGTTGAGTGTGGCGATCATGGTCTGCCGCTCGTGCATCAGGTGATGGGCAAGCATGGTCAGTTGCTCATCCAGATAGTCGAGCATATTGGGGTCTTCCAGATTGTCGCGCACACGTTTGAGCAATGCGGCACGCTGCATGACGATCTTACGATACTTGACCAGTGCCTGGCAGTAGCGTGGCTGCACCTGGCAGAGCGCGCGGTCGAGGAAACGCCGCCGCTCGTCAGGGGTGCCATCCACGAGATGCAGGTCAGAGGGAATGAATAGCACTACTTTCATCTGCCCGATCAGTTCGAGCGTGCGTCTGGGCACACTGTTGACCTTGATGCGCTTACGCGGCGTGCTGGCCGGTAGCTCAATGCCGGTGGGCGAACTGACCGGCGTCACGAACGTTGGCGGGGTGGGATCGAAGAGCGCTATTTCAAGCTGCACTTCGCCATCGTGCCGCTGTACCGTACCCTCCAGACGCGCGATATGTTCGGGTGCCCCCCAGTTGACCACCTCGCGGTCGCTGGCGGCGTGAAAAGAGCCGCCGGTAGCCAGCATTCCCACAGCTTCGAGCAGGTTCGTTTTACCCTGCGCGTTCTCCCCGTAGAGCAGGAAGAGGCCCGGTTGTAGCGCCAGTTCTAAATGATGATAATTGCGAAACTCGCTCAGTGTCAAGTGCGAGAGATGCATGATTTCCTATCAAAATAGCAAAAGCTCTGTCAAAAGCAGATTGCCATTTGACGAGCTATTGCTTACACAGTCCTGGTAGCAGTTACCCAATCATACACCATGAGATTGCAACTGTAAACAACCAGGTTGAGCAGGAAGAAAAATAAGACCAGCTTTGTCCACAGTGGATAAAGCTGGCTATCAGGCCCGTGTTTTGCTCAAGTTAGCGGTTGCTGCTCATAGGCATAATGACGTAGGTGTAGTCGGCGGCACCGACCGGGCGAATGACGCCGGGGCGAGAGGCAGATGTGACCTCAAGGGCCAGTTCGGGCGTATCCAGCACGCCCAGCACGTCTGAGAGATACTTGACGTTAAAGATGATCTGCTGATCCGGCCCATCGACGGCGGCGTTGATCGTGCTGACGTTGCTGCCGATGTCCTCGGCGGTCGCCTCGACGGTCAGTGTGCCCGCACCGATACCATCGCTTTCGCCTCCGCTGATTTTGATGCGCGTGATGTTTGAGCTATCACGTGCGAAGGGCGTCACCGATTTGACGGCGGCGGCAAACTCCTTCGTTTCTACGGTGACGCGCGTGGTATAGTCCTTTGGGATGATCTGGCGGAAATTAGGGAAGGTACCTTCGATCAGGCGCGACAGCAGGTCAACGTTTTCCGTGTGGAAGAGAACCTGACTGCGGTTGGGCGTGACGATCATCTGCACCATGCCCTCGGACGGCAGGATGCGCGCCAGTTCGCTCAGTGTGCGTGCGGGAATGAGAATGTCACCGCGCGAGAGGCTATCGCCGGGGAGCGGCACGGTGCGCACGGCCAGACGGAAGGCGTCGGCGGCGGCGAAGGTCATCTTCTCGTTCTGCACCTGCACCAGCACGCTAGTCAGCACCGGACGCGAGTCGTCGTCGGCAGCGGCAAAAGCCACCTGGGCAATCATCTCTTTGAGCGTGGCGGAATCAATCTGCACCGGCGGCTCGCTCCCCTCGGTCGTCGGGCTGAGAGGAAATTCCGAAGGGTCCATGCCTTTGATGGTGGCGCTGGTGCGCAGACTTTTGACGTTCAATGTATAGGCATCTTCATCGGCGATAAGATCAATGGGCGCTTGCGGCAGGCTGTTCACCAGGTCTGAGATCAGGCGCGCCGGTACGGTCGTTGACCCCTCTTCATGAATTTGCGCCTCGATCCAGCAGTTAATGCCGATTTCCAGATTGGTCGCGTAGAGTTTTAAACGTCCATTATCGGTCGCCAGTAAAATATTGGCGAGAATAGGAAGTGTGCTGCGGCTTGAGACGGCATGACTCACCACAGAAAGACCCCGGCTCAAGTCCTGCTGTTTACAGGTAATTTTCACTGGCGTTTCCTCCAAGACCCTGACAAACATATCTCTCCCGCGCAGGGGTGTGATTCATCACACCCCTGCGCGGAGAAGAGCCACAACAAATAGAACGAATACAATACCATCTTCTTTTTGGCAATTGCGAAAGTAGTATACTCTACTCTGAAAAATAGAACAAGGTGGACAATACTATTTGGCGTACCTCGTAGGGGCGTGATCAATCACGCCCCTACGAGGTCTTGGCACTCTCAGGGCGTGATCAATCACGCCCCTACGAGGTCTTGGCACTCTCAGGGCGTGATCAATCACGCCCCTACGGATGAGGCATTGCCGATTTTGAAAGTGAACATCCATTATTCCATCATAGAGCGCAGACGCGCCTTCCAATCGGCGGCATCGGCAGCACCGATGCTTTCTGCTGTCTCAACGACCCAGCTCCGCGTGCCGTCATCGCCGCGTGTAGCTGGCATTCGGGACTGACGTGGCTCTTTTGCATTCAGATTGCGCAAGGCGGTCTGCGCCGCCTTGCGGACATCCTGCACGGGGTCTTGCAGCAACGCTTCGATAGCCTCCTGTGCCTCTTTCACATTCAAGCGCCCCAACGCGCGCGCGGCGGCGGCGCGTTCATCCGAGGTCAGAGCCTGCAACGAGGGCAAGATGTCAGGGATCAGGCCATTGAGCGAAAGATCGGCGATGAGGCGCAGCAATCGGCTCCGATGCATAGGGCGTACTAGCGTGCGTAATGCCGCGCGGCAATCCTCATACATCTGCTCCTTATTACGAATCATGCCTTTTGTGCGCGCTTCTGCGATGGCAACCTCCGGGGGCACCGTCACCGCGCCATAGAGAAACGGCTCAATCCAGTCCGCGACCTCCTCATCCTGGTCGGTGTATTCGTGTAGAGCGAGAATATCGGGATAGTAACGCGCCAACCAGTGATAGAGAGCCAGCGTGACCTCAGCATCACGGGCAGCATAAGCGATCATGGCTTGCGGCAGTGGGCGGCGCGTCCAATCGGTGCGTTGCAGGCTCTTGTCGAGATGAATACCGAAGGCGCGCTGCAACATTGCCGCCAGCGAAGACTCGTGTTGCCCAAAAATCGAACGGCTGGTGGCTTCCAGATCGTAATAGTGCGGCACATACAGACCGCGCTCAGCCATCACGCGCAGGTCGGCCCCCGCGCCATGCAACAGCGTCACAATGGTAGGATCGCCAAAGACGCTCATTAATGGTGTAAGACTATTAAGGCGTAGCGCATCAATTACAAAGCACTGCCCCTCGATGGCTAGTTGCAGCAGCGCGAGACGTGGTACCGTCGATAATTGCTCCTGTTGTGTCCTTGAGCGTATCTGCGTAAATTCAGCATCAACCGCGACAACAGAGGACTGTTTGAGGGCCGCGACGGCTTTCAGTAATTGATCCGGGTGATCAACCCAGTGCCGTTCACCTTTTGGCGGCAATTGGCCCTGGGGAGGTGTCGGGCCTAGATAGCCCTGGGGAGGGGCTGGCGCTTCCTCGAATCGCTGGCCTGGGATGTAGTCCTTCAAAGAACCCTCTTTTTCTGTTCTAATTGCAACACTACAATAGCATTAAGGCCGCTTTAGCATACCAGATTTTTGCATAAACGGATCGGCAGAAGAGATTGGCCTCGTTATAAAAAGACACAAACATAGCCTTTCAGTATTATACTCTGATTATCCGCTCAGTACAAATAGCAATTGCAGGCCGGTATAGGAGCAGAGATTGATCCCAACCGACCTCGTGAATCATGATCTTTACGTAAAAAAAGTGATTTCGATACTACATTGATCTACAACACATTTGACAAGCTTCATAGACTACAGCAGATTGATAATTTTCCGAAGAAACCGGTAATCTCATAGAAATTCGATCAATCATGTCTCTGCGGGATTACCGGTTTTACATTGGTTAGCGCGCGGTGCGATTGCGCTGCTTATCCTCGTAACGCTCGATGCCGAGTTCGATTAGACGGTCCAGCAACTCTTTATAAGGAATACCGCTGGCTTCCCAGAGCTTGGGGTACATGCTGATCTGCGTGAAGCCGGGCATGGTATTGACCTCGTTAATATAGACCTGGCCCGTCGCGCGTTCCAGGAAGAAATCGACGCGCGCGAGGCCACTCAGATCGAGGGCGAGAAAAGCTTTGACGGCCTGACGACGAATCTCCTCAGCGGTCTCACGTGGCAGATCGGCAGGAATGATGGTCTGCGACTTATTATTAAGGTACTTGGCATCATAGTCGTAGAATTCGTTGCTGGCGATAACCTCGCCGACCACCGAGGCGATGGGTTCATCGTTGCCCAGCACGGCGCATTCCAATTCGCGGCAGTTGAGGCCCTTTTCGATCACAATTTTGCGATCATACCCGGCGGCAACATTCATGGCCTGCACAAGTTCGGTGCGGTCGTGCGCCTTGTTAATGCCCACGCTGGAACCGAGGTTGGCCGGTTTGACAAAGTTCGGGTAGCCCAGGCGTTGCTCGATAGCGTCCAGAATACTTTCCTGCGCACGCTCCCACTCGCTGCGGCGATAGACCAGATAGTCACAGATGGGCAGACCGACGGCTTGAAAGATCATCTTCATCTTCTCTTTGTCCATGCCGAGGGCCGCGCCCAGCACGCCGCAACCGACATAGGGCACATTCGCCATCTCCAACAGGCCCTGGAGCGTGCCATCCTCTCCGTAAGTGCCGTGCAGCACCGGAAAAATAACGTCGATGATGGCATTCTCGCCCAGTGCTTCATCGCTATGCAACGACACAAGGCGGCGCAAGGTGGGATCGCCGGTCAGCGTTACGGGCACGGGAACAGAGAGGCCCTTTGTGGTCGCCTCTATACTACCCGTAGATGGTAGGGGCGACCCTTGCGGTCGCCTTGCTTCCTCGCTCTGCACCACTTCCTCACTATCCCCCCGTTGACGTACCTCAATCAGTTTTGTCGGTTCGGTGCCGAGCAGCCATGTGCCCTGCTGCGTGATGCCGATGGGCACCACCTCATATTTTTCCTTGTCCAGATTCGCCATCACAGATTGTGCGGAGGCCAGCGAGACATCGTGTTCGCCGGAACGCCCGCCAAAAATAAGTCCCACCCGTATCTTTCTTTTTTGTTGCTTTTCTACCACATGTTTTCTCCTTCAAGATCATCTATAAACGTTTAACCTCTTAACTTCAATATATGTTCGTATGCCAATCAACCACGTTAAAAAGCGCATCAGGGGCGGCAAGACTGTCGCCGCCCTTTGTGCATCAACGATTTCCGGTGCCGTCACCATGTAGTCCCGACCATGCCAGCGTAGGCGAGTCTGCGGCATGGCTTGCATATTGCGATACCAGTCGGTTTTGGTACCATAAGTCAGTGTAATGATGAAGCCACCGGCAGTCGGTAGCGCCACGACGGGCGTGCGATACAGCCGACCGGAGCGGCGTCCCACGTGATAAATGACCGCGTGGGGACTACAGCGTTTTCCGGCCCAGCGCAGCACCGGCGGGTTGATAAAACGCCGACTGATGACGCGCATGATATTGGGTACGCCGTTGTGCCGCAGCAAAAGAATACAGGCCATATCACATATCACGGTAACGATTGACGATAGGCAAGCGGCGATCACGCCCGAAGGCACGCGGCGTGATCTTGATGCCAGGCGCAGCCTGCCGTCGCTTATACTCGTTGATGTCCACCAGCCGCATGACGCGCTCGACGACGGCGCGGTCGAAGCCCATGGCCAGCAATTCCTCGAAGCTGCGATCATCCTCGACATAGGCTTTGAGAATGGGGTCGAGAATTTCATAGGGCGGCAGGCTATCGGTATCCTTCTGGTTGGGGCGCAGTTCGGCGGAGGGCGGCTTGTCGATGACGGCCTGCGGAATGACCGGCTTGGGGCCGAGGCTGTTACGATAGCGGCACAGGTCATAGACCAGCGTCTTTAGCACATCCTTGAGGACAGCGAAACCACCGGCCATGTCGCCATAGAGCGTGCAATAGCCTGTTGCTGTCTCGGACTTGTTGCCGGTAGTCAGCACCAGCGCACCGGACCAGTTGGAGATAGTCATGAGAATATTGCCGCGAATGCGCGCTTGCAGGTTCTCCGCCGCCAGACCGGGATATTCGTCGCCGAGTGCGGGGCGCATGGCCTTGAGCGAAAGACGGAAGACATCCTCGATAGGAATGGTCAGGTACTGGATGCCGAGATTCTCGGCCAGTTGCTGCGCGTCGGTCTTGCTGCCCTCAGATGAGTAACTGGAGGGCATGGAGACGCCCAGTACGTTCTCGGCTCCGAGTGCATCGACGGCGATGGTGGCTACCAGCGAGGAGTCGATGCCGCCGGAGAGACCGATAATGACCTTTTTAAAACCACACTTGCGCACATAGTCGCGCGTGCCCAAAACGAGAGCGGCATAGATCTCCTGCAAGCGATCCATGCTCGCTTCGATGTGTTGCGGCGCGCCGAGGCGCACGTGATTGTTGGAACGCGGCGGCGTGAGCGGGCGCAAGTCCACACTGATGAGCGGCACCTCTTCGTGGCGCAGCTGCCAGCGTTCCAGGCGGCGGCGTGGGTCGTGCAGGCGTGAGCGAAAGACCGAGGCGGTATCCAGGTCTACGATCAGCAGCTCTTCCTCAAACTGCCTGGCGCGTGCAATGAGCGTGCCTTGCTCGTTAAAGACCATGCTAGCACCGTCAAAGACCAGTTCGTCCTGCCCGCCAACCAGGTTGACATAGACCACAATCACGGCGTTGTCGGCGGCGCGGGTGGCAATCATCTGCTCACGCGCATGCCTTTTACCGGCGTGATAGGGTGAACTGTTGATATTGATAATAACCTCGGCCCCCGCCTGCGCCTGCTGCGTTAGCGGGCCGGTCGGGTACCAGATATCTTCACAGATATTGACGCCAATATGAACATCGTGCAGCAAGAAGAGTGGAGCCTGCTGACCGGCCTGGAAATAGCGCTTCTCATCAAAGACTCCGTAGTTAGGCAGGTAATGTTTATGATAGACACCCACGAGACGCCCTTCGTAGATGAGGGCAGCGGCGTTGAAAATATCATCCTCGCGGTCTACAAAGCCGACCACGCTCATCAAACCGGGCAGGTCACGGCTGGCGGCCACCAGTTCGTCGAGTCGCCGCAGGTTAGCAGCAATGAAACCGGGTTTGAGCAGCAGGTCTTCGGGCGGATAGCCGGTCAGGGCCAGTTCGGGGAAACACACGATATGCGCCCCCGCTTCATGCGCCTGCTGCATGAAGGTGAGTATCTTGCTGGTATTGCCTTCCAGGTCGCCGACGGTAACATTGATTTGCGCCAGGGCGACACGAAGCGGTATGATATTCATGGTAGTTAGCCTCTCCTATTTCTGTACAGGGCAGTAACCTTATCTCGTAAGAGATTAAAAGATAAGATAAGAAAAGAATAAAAGGACTAAATAAAAGACATGGAGATAACGGGCTTTCTGACACTGGTCGTGCCATTTATCATTGTTTTCTATCTTGCCGTCATCTTGTTCATCCATGCCCCGCGCCAGGTGCTGCAAGCCTCGCTGCTGGGAGGGCTGGTGATGGCACTCATCAACATGCTGGGCGACCTGGTCGCTTATTACTTCCACTGGTGGCATTATAGCCTGAACGGGCTGATCTTGCACCTGCCTATCCCATTTTATATTACACCATTCTTGATCTACGGCAGCCTGGGCTACCTGCTGATCTGGCGCTTCTGGCGTGCCTCAACCGCATCCACGATGCCTGGCCCTTCTCAACGAAGGGACAAACACTGGCTGGCACTACTGTTTCTGATCGGCATTCCGCTTTTCGGTATCGTGCGCGACCTGTCCGGCTGGCTAACAAACTCGGCCTATAGCGTGCCGGATAGCTGGCTTGCCTGGCCACTGGATGCCGTGTTGTGGGTAGTGATGTTCTACGCAGGCTATGCCCTCTTCCGCCGTCTGGCCCCACCCCGCGAGGCATTTGAACAGAAGTCCGTAGGGGCGTGATTCATCACGCCCTGCTCTCTCTTCGATGGTTCTTGCGTTCCCTGGGCGTGCCCATCACGCCCTGCTCTCTCTTCGATGGTTCTTGCGTTCCCTGGGCGTGCTCCATCACGCCCTGCTCTCTCTTCGATGGTTCTTGCATTCCCTGGGCGTGCTCCATCACGCCCTGCTCTCTCTTCGATGGTTCTTGCGTTCCCTGGGCGTGCTCCATCACGCCCTGCTCTCTCTTCAATGGTTCTTGCATTCCCTGGGCGTGATTCATCACGCCCTGCTCTCTCTTCGATGGTTCTTGCGTTCCCTGGGCGTGATTCATCACGCCCTGCTCTCTCTTCAATGGTTCTTGCATTCCCTGGGCGTGCTCCATCACGCCCCTACGGTCGGTTATCGCGTTGATACCTGCCAGATATGTACGCTGTTATCCCAGGCAGCGGAGGCAAGACGGGTACCATCCGGCGACCACGCGACCGCATTGACCTCGCTTGCGTGAGCGCGATAGATATATCGTGTGCGTGTACCGGTACTGTCCCAGATATGCACTGTTTTGTCGCGCGAGGCGGAGGCAAGATGGGTACCATCGGGCGACCAGGCCACCGACCAGACCTCGTCGCTGTGGCCCGTGTAGGTGGCTAAGAGTTGACCTGTGATGGCATGCCAGAGACGCACGGTCTTATCATCCGAAGCGGAGGCAAGACGGGTACCATCCGGCGACCACGCGACGGCGATCACCGCCTTGCTGTGACCACGCAGAACCAGCAACTGCTGACCGGTGACAGCGTGCCAGACCTGCACCGTCTTATCGTCCGAGGCGGAGGCCAGCCGAAAGCCATCCTGCGACCAGGCTACTGACCAGACACCCGCACTATGGCCCTTCAGGGTGTGCAGAAGCCGACTCTGCCGTACATCGTATATCTGTATCGTGCCGTCCGCCGCGCCACCCGCCACCCGCGTGCTATCGGGCGACCAGCAGACGCCCTGCACATCGGCATTACGTGTAAGTAGAAGCTGGCGACGTCCGGTGGTGACTTCCCAGACCTGCATCGTTTTGTCACTCGCGCCGGAGACGATAGCCGTGCCGTCGGGCGACCAGGCTACCGACCAGACGGCCTCACGATGCCCATAGAAGAAATGCTGTGCCTTCCCCGTTTCTGCTTCCCAGAGTTGCACAGTACCATCGGCGGAAGCTGAAGCGATGCGTGTGCCGTCGGGCGACCAGGCCACGCTATGTAGCCAGTTGTTATGCTCTTTATATGCCAGCAAGAGGGTACCGGTACCGGAGAATGCTGGTTGCGTCACCGCCGTTAGCGCCTCGACAAAAGCCTGGACGCTCGGAAATCTGGCTTGTGGGTCTTTCTCCAACGCCTTCATGACGACCTGCTCTACTTCCGGCGGGACCGTCGGCTCCTTCGCGCTGAGCGGGGGTGGCGCGCTATAGTTATGCTGATAGCCAAGCTGGATGAAATCGCCTTGCGTGAAAGGCGGCTCGCCGCACAGCCACTCATAGACGACAATGGCCAGGCTATACTGGTCGCTAAGTGGCGTAGCGTGGCCACGAAACTGCTCCGGGGCCATATAAGCCGCAGTGCCACCAACATACTGCGTGGCGTAGGTGCTTTGCGCAATGATAGCAATGCCGAAATCGCTCAGCAGCAGTTCACCGCGCCGTCCCACCAGCATGTTCTCCGGCTTGATGTCGCGGTGTACCAACTTCTGACTGTGGGCATAGCTCAGCGCCTCTGCCAGTTGCCGGAGATAACTCAATATAGTTGACAGTGGAACGCGCTGCCCACGCGGGTGATGCTGGCGCAAAGAGCCATTGGGGGCATATTCCATGATCAGAAAAGGGTCGCCATCTTTGACCTCAAAGTCGAGCAGGCGCACAATATGGGGATGGGCCAGTGTAGCAATCAACTCGGCCTCGTGCTGGAAGAGTTGTATATCGGCCCCCGTCACATGCGTCTTCAGATGTTTGATCGCAGCCTGCTGAGCGGCGATGCGCACGTGTTGCCCAAGATAAACACTGGCAAAGCCCCCCTCACCCAATAAGCGTGTAATGGTGTAATTGCCTATCTGCTGCCCAATGAGGTCTGCCATATCATGCCCCTTCTATCAGAAAAGCCAGGTTGTATTGCAGTAGAAGTGGCTTGATTGTAGGGGATGCAAGGAAGGGTTGTCAAGAGAGGCAGTCCAACCAGAACGAGCGTCTTTTTTGCGTGTTCGCTGCCCTTGCGGTTTGCGGGTTACCACGCCTACAATAAAAAAGGATAGGGCCTTGACGTGGGCCATCTATTTTTCAACGATGAATGATCGAAAGGATACATACAGAGATGCGTAGCAAGATTACAGTCGTGGGGGCGGGTTTTGTCGGCAGCACCCTCGTTCAACGGCTGGCGGAACGCGACTATGCCGATGTTGTGATGTATGACATTATCCCCAACATGCCACAGGGCAAGGCGCTGGATATGTTGCAGGCCGGCCCCATTCTCGGCTATGACTCTCAGGTGACGGGCACCAATGACTACGCTGACACGGCCAATTCAGATATTGTCGTCATTACCTCTGGTTTCCCGCGCAAACCAGGGATGACACGCGATGACCTGGTGAAGAAGAACCAGGAGATCGTGGCGCAGGTTACGGAGCAGGTGGTCAGAACGTCGCCCAACTGCATTATTATCATGGTCACGAATCCGCTGGATGCAATGGCACAGTTGGCTCTGCATGTCAGCAAGTTCCCACGTGAGCGCGTCATCGGCATGGCAGGCGTGCTGGATACGGCGCGCTTCCGCACCTTTATCGCGCAGGAGGTGGGTGCCTCGGTACGCGATGTGCAGGCTTATGTGCTGGGTGGTCACGGCGATACGATGGTACCACTGGCGCGCCTCTGCACCGTCGCCGGTATTCCGATCTCACAGTTGATCCCCGCCGAGCGCATCGAGCAGATTGTGCAGCGCACACGCGATGGCGGTGCGGAGATCGTGAAACTGCTGGGCACCGGTAGCGCCTACTTTGCTCCCTCAGCTTCCGTATTGCAGATGGTTGATTCGATACTGCTCGATAAGAAGATGACGATGCCTTGCGCTGCCTATCTACAGGGCGAGTACGGCATCAACGGCCTGTTTGTCGGTGTGCCCGTCAAACTCGGCGCGAAAGGGATCGAGCAAATCGTCGAAATTGAACTGACCGACGAAGAGCGCGCGCTACTGCGGAAATCGGCAGATGCCGTGCAAGAACTGGTCAAAGTAATGGGTATCTAAAATCGTAACAGCGTCTTTCACGAGATGAGCAGGCAAGGAATGATTGGTTATTCCTCGCCTGTGACTTGAATCGTGATAGCAGAAGATTGCCGATTCTGATCGGTAACTCTCACGATAACAATGCCGCCCTGGAAGGGATAAGCCGTCAATCGCTTCCAGGACGGTGTTTCGTCCTGGCCCCACGCATACTGGCTCAGCGGAAATGACGCCAGTATGCATAAGCTTTACCGCAACGACTACCAGTAGAACGGCAAACCGAAGAATGGCAAACCGAAGAACGGGTAGGCACCCAGGAATGGGTAGGCACCGAAGAAGGGAAATTCGCCACCAACCACGCGAGACAATTCTTCGTCTGCCAATTCAACGCTCACAGATGGAATGTCGATAAAGCTCACAGTCGCAATTCTCCTTTCTAAACTGGTCAACTTTTACTGTGTTCCACACATATAGAACAGAGTATTTAGCTCTTATCTCTGTTCCAAGAGAGACTATACCCTAAAAACTATTAAAAATCAAGCTGAACATACAAAATCTCTAAACTAGCAACCTACATTTACTAGAAAAAGCGGCTCGATTGTTAGATAAATTAAGCAGGTAGGTATCTGAGCACCCTATTGTTCGGCCCCGGCGATGACGATGATATATTCGCCTCTGGGTGTACTTTGAGAGATGGTAGTCAGAAGCGAGGAGAGGGTGCCGCGCTCGACCTTTTCAAACAGCTTGGTCAGGTCATTGGAAATGGCGGCGGGGCGGTCGCCGTAGACAGCCAGAGCATCGCGCAAGAAGCCTTCGAGGCGATAAGGGCTTTCATAGAAGATGAGGGTATGGGGGGAGTTTTTATCGATCTCCATGAATTTGCGCCGTCCTACCGTCTTACGCGGTGGGAAGCCGCGAAAGGTGAAACTATGCACGGGCAAACCGGAGAGAACCAGGGCCATGATGAGCGCAGTGGGGCCAGGAATCAGCGTAACCGGAATCTGGGCCTGGATGGCGCGACGCACCAGCGTGAAACCGGGGTCGGAAATGCCGGGCGTGCCAGCATTGGTAACGACCGCCACCGAGAGGCCCTGGCGCAGCATCTGCTCAATACGCTCGCCAGCCTGCTGCTCGTTATGTTCGTGAAAAGCTATCTGTGGCTTCTGAATATCGAAATGCTTTAAAAGTAGACCAGTCTTTCTCGTATCTTCGCTGGCGATAATATCTACCTGGCGCAGCGTTTCCAGTGCGCGCAGAGTAATATCGCCCAGATTTCCAATCGGGGTAGCAACCAGGTAGAGCATATGTTTCCTTCCATACTAGCGCGTTCTGGCCTGAAGCGCGGGCAGGCGTTCCTGCACCTCCGGTTTCTTGACCTTGAGTGTGTGGGTGCGGGGAAAATCCTCATCGGGCCAGACCGTAAAGCTGCGAATCTGCTGGTGCGGGGCCAGTTGCCGATTCGCTTGCTGCACAACCGTCCTGGCGCGGGCCGGGTCTTGCAGGATCAAAACTGCATGAACCTCCTGCCCCTGATCTTTAGTCGGCAGCCCCAGCACGACGGCGGATTTGACGCCTTCAATAGTCGCCAGCACATTCTCTACGTCTTCTGCATAGACATTAAACCCGTTGGGCAAAACGATCATATTTTTTTTGCGGCCCTTGATATGTAAATCGCCGTGCCGGTCGAAATAGCCGAGATCGCCCGTGTGGTACCAGCCGTCTTTGAAAGCCTCCTCGGTGGCTTTCGCATTCTTCCAATAGCCGAGCGCCACGTTTGGCCCGCGCACCAGAATTTCGCCATCTTCGGCAATCCTGACGCTCACGCCCGGCAGCGGCTTGCCGACGGAGTCGAAGTGATGCTCGTGCGGGCGATTGACGCTGACGACGGGCGAGCATTCGGTAGTACCATAGCCCTGCATGACGCGAAAACCCATCTCCTCCCAGCGGCGCGCCAGTTCCGGCGGCAAGTAGGCTCCCCCGCTCACAAAGAAGCGGAAGTGGCCCCCGAAACGTCGATGCACCGGCAAGAAGAGATAACGACGTAGCGGGAAAGGCAACCACGCTGCGACGCGATGCAACAAGGCCCATTGTCGTTCGCGGCCCTGGCGACGCACTTCGCGTTCGATACTATGCATGAAGAGTTGTAACGCCTGCGGCACCAGCACCATACAGGTTATACGCTGGCTGACGAAAAGCTTCAGGAGAGTCTCAGGCACCAGCGAACGAGCATAGACAAGGCTTGCGCCTTTGCAGATGATGGCTATTTCAATAGTCAATTCAAACATGTGCGATAATGGCAGAATAGACAAGGCGCGATCTTGACGATGAATAGGAACAACTTTAAGCGCTGCCAGAGCATTAGAGGCAATATTGTTATGACTCAGCATGACACCCTTTGGCGTGCCGGTTGTGCCCGAAGTAAAGACGATTTGTGCCAGATCATGCTCGGTTATTTCTGGTAGCGCAGCCTGATCGAGTTCCTCCATTGGCAATGCATCGATATCAATGAACGGAAGTGAGGTGCGCCGGAGTGTTTGATATTGCTTGCGTGTCGTCACGATGAATTTAATGTCAGTCTGGGCCATAATGCGCTCAATAAAGTCCTCTCGACTATTGACATCCAGTGGCACCACGACCATGCCCAGTTGCAAAGCCGCGAAGTAAGCCACGAGCCAGTCAATGCGACTACCACTCCAGATCATCAATTGCATTCCCTTTGTGACCCGCTGTCGCTGCAGGAAGCCGGCGAACCCATGAATGCGTTCCTGAAATGCTTGATACGTGAGAGTCGAGAATGCATCATCCCCAATCGGCTCAATCAACGCCACCTGTGTACCAAATTGTTCTACTGTGTGTCTGAGAACTTGCAATAACGTCGGCATATGGCCCTCCTGTAGACCCTTCAGTGGGTGGAGACGGTCAGTACGAGAATAAGTATAGTGCAAGAACAGTGATCTGACCAGAGGGTGCCCCGCCATCCCCTACCGGTAACTACGCCCTGCGGGATAGTGCATCGACTGAGACAACTTTCGTATCGGTTCATAATAGCGATAGTTGCATAACTACCTTCTACTAAAAGAGGACGTATACTCTTATACGTCCTCTTTTTTGCAGACGCCACTACCTCTGCTCATAACAGACTCATAACAAAGCTGGATAATCCCCCCCGTTTGAACATGGAACGAGACTGTGTAGAAGTGCATAGCCTTTTTTTCGCTCATTCCTCGCACACTCTTGTACAAAGTATTGCGAAGAGATAGAATAGAATGTGCCTATCCTCCTCTCAGAAAAGGCTTTATTTTGCAAAACAAAAGCTCTAGTTTGGATACATTTTCTTGTTCTCACCTGTATACCACACCAATTGTACTATGCCTATAGCAGCTATTGACATGATATTTTATACTATGAAAAAGGAGTTGTTCGCGCCATAAATCTTGCTTACGATGACAGATATGTAGGTATTACTATGTGAGTTCAGCGACTTGCTAGACGTAGTATGAATAACAAGATTGAGTATGGCGTTGCATCTCATAAGCAAGAAGCCAAGCTATGAAAGGAAGCCGTTCCATGCCATCCCTAGAAACTGCTAATGTGGGTAAGGCAGTTGCAGCACGAGTCGGCACCAATATTCGTGAAGTCAGAACGAAATTGGGCATGACTCAAGCACAGTTAGCCGCCCCCGAATTCTCGATTTCGTACATTTCAGCTATTGAACGCGGCAAGATACGTCCATCATTAAAAGCACTTTCGATCCTTGCACGCCGCTTAGATGTGCCTTTGACCTTTTTGCTTGAAGGTAGCCCCGCCGGGGCTGCTGAGGCCCGCGCCGTTGGCTATTCCCCTGCCGATGCCGGCCCGGACCAACGCATCGATGTAGACCTGCTGCAAGCTAATATTCTGATTGAGCAGAAGGCATACGAGCAAGCTTCAGCTCTGCTAGCTCCCATCCAGCCCGAACGCATCACAACCGATCAGGTCTATCGACTTTACCTGCTACGGGGTGAAATCCATCTTGGCGCGGGCGAATATCAGGAAGCTGTCGTAGACCTGCGCGCCGCGCTCTCTCAGGGCGAGGGACTCAACGATATCGAGTATATCGAGCGCGCTCGCAACCTCCTCGGCAAAGCCTATTATGCCCTGTACAACTATACGCTGGCGCTTGAACATCATCAGCGCTGCTATCAGGCCATCGAGAGCAACCAGATCAATGACCCGTTCTTCTCGCTGGATGTTTTCAGCAACCTCGCCAATGACTACTTCCGTCTCGGCGATTTTGAGAAGGCTATTCCCTTCTACCATCGCGCGCTGGCAACACTCGACCAGATGGGGCGCGATAGCCGCAACTTCGCGCGCAAGTACATGGAGATCAGCCAGCACTACAAGTCCGTTGGCAAGCTCTCGATGGCACGCGACTACGCCATGCGCAGCCTGGCCATCTACGAGATGCGCGAGGAACAGCGTCTGGTCGGGATGACGCATCAGCGCCTGGGCAAAACGCTGGAGAAGATGAATGACCTGGATGCTGCCGAGCAGGAATATCAGGAAGCCATCAGCATTGAGCGTGATCTGAACGATGAAGCTGCCGCTTCCGTCTGCCTCACCTCCCTGGCCGAGCTATCGCTCAGGCGCAACATGCTTGACCTGGCCGAGCAACAGGCACAGGAAGCCCTGACCTTCGCGCGCTCCAGCAACGACGCGCAGGCACAGAGCCAGGCTCTCATCGCCCTGGCGCAAATTCGCCACCAGGCGGGTGACTATGCTATTGCCGATCAGTACTTCACGCAGGCGCTTGAACTGCTCGACGCCTCAAACGCGCACGAAATGGCCGCCTCCGCCTACTTCCGCTACGCCAATCAGCTTGAGGAACGCGGCGAAGTGCAGCGCAGCTTGACCGCCATCAAGAAAGCCTACGAACATCAACGTCAGGGCAAAAGAGGCGATCTCGAATAAGCCTTGTAAAACATGTACGGTTTCAACCGTAGAGCGAGCGCAAGGCACGGTATCTCTTATAGATGTCGTGCCTTGCGCTCGCTCTACGTGTCTTGTACAATAACATCAAACACCCAACGGAGGGCTTTTTCGCATGCCCCTTACAGCATACGACTTGAGATATCACGCGGAGCAGAGCTATCCCCTGCTCTACGCCTATCTCCATCGCAATGCACAACGCTTTCTAGGCGCACTCAAATATGATGCCTTTGAAGTTGATCTGGTAATCGGCCATGTCGTCGAGCAACTGGTGCGGCTTGGCTTGCTCGGCTGTGGCGACACCACGCCACCGACCGCGCTTGACCGGCTCTCCGACGCTCAGTTTTATGCGTTCCTGAGCCATAGTGTGCGTAATAAGGCTATTGATCGCTTGCGCAAACGCCGCCCGCCGATCAGCACCAGCGCCGAACTGGAGACGTCGGAAGGGGCAGACAACGATGAAGACCCCCTCAATGAGGCCATTGAGTCGATATGGGGTACAGCACCCTTTTCTACGCCCGAAGAGATTACACTCCACCTGGCGCAACAGCAGGAGTTACGCGCTATCTTGAAACATTGCATCCTCGCGTTGCGCTCCGCGCCCCATCAATTACAGGCTCTGCTGCAAGAATTGCGCGCACTGGGGGCCGATGACCTCCTGCAAAGCTTGCTCAGTGAGTACCAGCTTCCGCTGCCGACCGAGGCCGACCCACATCAGAGCCAGCACAAGGATCACGCTCACAAGAAATTGCGTCATTGCTTGCAACAACGCAGTTCCAATTTGAGTGTTCTCATTGCCTTACGTCTGACTGAGTATGGAAAACTTTCTGGCGAGACACAGGAGTATAGTACAACAGTGCAAGCTCTGGCGCAGCCCAATCTCTCGCCGGAAGCAGTGCGCGCTGGCTTGCAGGCATTAGTCGCTGAGGGCCTGCTCACCTGGCACGGAGAGGAACACATCACCTTGACTACAGCCCAGATGAAGCAGCTAAGCCGGTATTATCGTCAAGAGTAGGCGCGCTAGCATGCTCTAAAGGAGGCAAACATGAACGAAGAGAGAGACATTGAGGGCATGCCCGACGCACAACCCAATCAGTACGCCAGGCTTGCTCACTGGATTCAGCAGGTCATGCAACAGCCCGACGCAGCGCCATCTTCACTCGCCACAACACAGGACAACGCTGAGGAATTGCTTGACCTACAGTTTGATAGCCAGTATCACCTGCGCTACTATCAACAATTACCGAATTTCGCGCTGGCCCTGCTCAACAACGAACCACAGGCCACGCTGCACTATGCCGCCCTGCTCTACCACCTGGCTGGTTGTGACGTATGCCGCCATGCCTACATCGACATCTACTCTTCTTTAAAAGAAGCACTACGCCCCAGCGGGCCACGTCCGTTTCTAGGCCAGGGCACACGCACACTCAACGCCACGCCACCACGCATGCTCAATCATCTCTGCCGTACACTCATCAGCCAGGCCGAAGCGGTGCTGCTTCAGGAGCGTCATGAACACGTTATCCCCTCAGACTGGGATAACCAGAATAAGGAAGAAGAGGCGCGTGTTCTCCTCCGGCTGGCGCTGCGAATGGGAGCGCATATCATCCAGCAAAATGTACGCAGGCAGGCACTCCAGGATCTGGTGCGCGTAGCCAGCATCGCTGAAGGCTGGCAGCCAGTGCAACCCAATGACCCGGAGGCGCGTTCCTACACACCTGCTCTGGCGGGCACGACGAAAACACGCGGCAAGGTCTTCCGCCGCGCTGATATGTTACAGCCTCCGCAACATGGCGCGCAAGCGACGTTTACCATTCCGTTGCAATCACATAACCTCAATGGCACCATTGTCCAGCATGGCAACCAGCTTGAACTGCACTTGAAAGACCTGGATGTCGCCATGCGTGGGCATCACGTGCGTGTCTCTGTGCTGCTCGGCTCGCTGATCGAACCGGTACGCTGGTATGGGCGTGATCCGCACGCCATTCTCAGTCCCACACCAGTGGCGGACGACGGCTCGCTCATCATACCGCTCGGCGAAACCGATCTGCAGCTGAGCAACAGTGAAGACTACCAGTTGCTGGAAACCCTGTTTATGCTGGTCGATGTACGAAAAGCGTAAAGCTGCTAGAGCGAGCCGGGTGTACCTAAGAGCGCTGCCATCAGCCCCTCATACGAATTCTTCACGTTCTCGTACAGGCGCGCATTCTCGATGGCGAGCGCGGCCAGGCGAGCAAGGATGGAAAGAAACTTGACATCCTCATCCAGAAAGGCTGTGGGCCGGTCAGTATAGACGCGCATGACGCCAATCGCAACACCATGAACCTGTAAGGGAACACACAAGATCGAAACCAGTCCCTCGGCTCTGGCCGCCTCCTGATACTGGAAACGCGGGTCTGTACGGGCATCAGCGATATACACCGGCTGGCCTCGTAACGCCTCGCTATCGATGGCACTCTGGGTAATACTGACAACCCCTTTTGCCAGGTAGTCCTCGCTCAAACCATAAACCGCGCTCAGATACAACTGGCCACTGGCGGGATCGAGCAGGCGCAAGGCGCAAGCTTTGACCTGCATGGCCTCGGTAGTACTCTTTACTACACTTTGCAACACCTGTGACAGTTCAAGGCTGGATGAAATGGTGAGGGCTGCCTGATAGAGAGCAGTATAATAATCTCTGTGAGGACGTTGTTGTCGTTGCTCTGTTGCTGCTGGTGGGCCATCCATTGTCATTCTCTCGTTCTTCCTGATCAAGCGCTGTATACCTGTGCATTAAGAAGACATAAAGTACGCATTACAATACGAATGAAACCTATCATCCGTATCAGGGAGCACAACGAAGACAGCAATATTCAATTGTCTTGCCCTGTAGCCAGCGCAGCTAGCGATAAAGCGGGTAAACAGCCCCGCTACGCGCTTGTGTGTGCAGACACCGGCGCTGTCGCAGGTGTCGCCGTCGGATTAGGGTCTTGCATAAGCCAGACCCGACAAGGCGCATTCGCCAGTACATAGGTGATGGCTTTGCTCCTATCTGGTTGCTTTGACGCCAGACGCCGTTGCCCAATGAGGATCAGCGCACAGTGATGATCTTTCGCCTCCTCGACAATCGCCGAACCGGCTTCGCGCGCCTGCACCACCTCCGGGATGGCTTCACACCCTATACGGGTGGCAATATCCATCGCCGACTTCAGTATTTTATCGGCACGATTCGTTTCTTTCTCAAGGGTTGCGTTAAGCGGTAAAGAACGTGGTACTTCTATCACGTGTAAAAGGTGAACTCTACGTTTAAGCCCTTTTGCCATCAAACAGCCAATGGAAACCAGGTTCGAATCGAGTTGTTCACCACAGACAACGACGGCGATATCGCCAGGGGGGACATCACCAAGAGCCGACTTACCCATTTCTGCGCCTTCTTTGGTCTTAGGCCCCCATAAATGCATCATAACTTTCTCCTCCTGATGGAGTATGATAAAACAGCATCATGTTGCTTGAGTGAAGCTCGCTTTTGCTTCTAAAAAAAAAGAACATTCCCGAAACTTCACACCTTCCATTCAGGTTTCCTTTTGATTCTATCGTCGAAAATTCCCAACGTCAATGTGGGAAATATACAACGCATCAGCTTAAAGTGGGAAAGGTCATCCATTCCCTCTCTCTAAATACTATACCTGATAGTGGCAACTTCCTACCACCCACACCAGGCATGCTACCCCCTCGTTCAGCGGTTATTATCTCTTTTACGACCACCAGCAAGCTATGTATACAGTAACCAGTCAACAAACATTTTATGTTTCATGGAATGAATACCTTTGCTTAGCTCCTAATTATATACGTATGGAGAAAATAGAAGTTCACCGGGTTTGCACCAGAGCGTCGGACTCTATGCCGGTTCAATCGTTGCCGTGAGATTGTAGCTTATCAGGCGTTCCTGGTAGTACTCAGCGATTTCTTTGGGACAGATCGTCACGATAGCCTTGCCGGTAAAATGCGCGATGTACATGATGCGCGTAGCCTCCCGCGCGGTTAGAAAATTGACAGCCTGAAGCAGGGCAAAGATCACGTAGTCCATTTCGTTATAATCGTCATTATGCAAGATGACCTTATAAGGGGGGAGCAATTCTGCGCGTAGCCGTTTTAGCTCCTCTGGCTTGATTTGTGATAGAGGTTGCATTTTTAAATTACTCCACATGATACATAGCCTCGATTATCTGCATAAAATAGAAATCAAAAAAGATGTTATGACTATTGTACCCAAATTCGCACTATTTTACTAGCACTTTCGACGAAGTTCCTATGCGACAACAGCACATGGTCAGCCGACCAACAGACTGCCAGGCAGGCAGGCAACATACGATCAGCAGGGAAGGCAGGGCAAGCGCGAGGCATTGCCCCTACTATGATACGATACGTTTTATGATCGTCTTTCATTGTAGGGGTGCGCTTCGCGGCTACCGTATATACGGATATCCGGCATAGCACCCCATTCGTGTTCATCTTGATTCTTTTAACGCAATACCGCGTTAAAACGTTCCTTCAGTGCCTGTAAGACCTTCTCTTGCAGGACATTGGCCTCGGCATCGGTGAGCGTGCGATCCTGGGCCTGGAAGACCAGCGAATAGGTCAGGCTCTTCTTGCCAACCGGCACTTGCTCACCGGTATAGATGTCGAAGAGGGTCGCCGAGCGCAACAATTCACCGGCGCTGGCCAGGATCGCATCCTCGATATCCTGAGCGGGTACCTGCTGATCAACGACAATCGCCAGATCGCGTGTTAGCTCCTGGTGACGCGAAATGGGCTGATAGACGACGCGCGCTGGCACGGCGGCGTAGAGCAACTCCAGATCCAGCTCGCACAGATAGACGCGCTGCGGCAGGTCGTAGCGTTGCTGCACGATAGGATGGACCTCGCCCAGCACGCCTACCGGACTCAGAACCTCAGTGCCATCGGGCAGGTGGCGCGGCAGTTCCAGCAAGGCACAGCGTCCGGGATGGAAAGTCGGGTGCTGCGTCGGCGTGAAGCGATAGTTTTTGATGTGCAGACCGGTCAGCAATCGCTCGATGATGCCCTTGAGATCGTAGAAATCCACCGGACGCGCCAATTCGCCGACCCACGAAATCTCCGCCGGGCCGCTGATAGCAATGCCCACGCTACGCCGCTCATCCGGCAGGCTGTGTATATCCTCTGCTGGCAGGTAGCGCCGCCCGATCTCGAAGAAGCGCAGGCCCACACGGCTACGCTTGCTGTTCTCCTGCATCGTCTCCATCAGGCCCGCCATCAGCGTCAGGCGCATGGCCTCCATATCGCTGCTGAGTGGATTGGTCAGCACGACCGCCGGAATGCTACGCACATCCAATGGAGTCAGCGCTGTTGCCGTCGCAGCCATCCTGGCCGGTTCAGAACCGTTGCCGTTCTGACTATTCGCGGCAGGGGCAGTTCCGGCGGGCAGCAGCAATACCTGGGCAGACGCAGCGTCCTGTTGTGCCAGCAGATTGACCATGCGCGCACGACTGGTCATGGCATAGGTGATAATCTCGTTCAGTCCTGAGCCGACCAGCAGGTCGCGCACCTCCTGCTCGCGCTCGAACCAGCCGTCGCTCTGACCTTCTGGCAACGGCCCATCGGGGATCGTGCTGGGCAGGTGATCGTAGCCGATAACACGAATTACCTCTTCTACCAGATCGGCGCTCTCTTCGATATCGGTGCGATAGGTTGGCACCGTCACGGTCATGCTCTGACCATCCTCGTCGGCTTCTACACCGAAGCCGAGCGCTTGCAGCGCATCTATAGCTTCCTGCTGCGTGACTTGCATGCCCGTCAGCCACTCCACCTCTGCTATCGAGAAGGGCAATACACGCGGCCTGACCGGATGCGGGTAGACATCGACGATGCCGGGGTTGACAACTCCACCTGCCAGTTGCTCCATCAACTGTGCCGCGCGGTTGGCACCCACCGGCACGAGTTCGGGATCAAGCCCTTTCTCGAAGCGGCTGGAAGCATCGGTGCGCAGGCCAAGCGCGACAGAGGTGCGGCGCACGTTGCTGGCCTTGAAGTTCGCCGCCTCCAGCAGGATGCGCGTAGTGCGGTCGTTGACCTCGCTGACTGCGCCGCCCATCACGCCGGCAATCGCCGTCGGCCCCTCCGGGTCGGTGATGAGCAGCATGTCGGGTGTCAGATTACGCTTCACGTCGTCCAGCGTGGTTAGCGTCTCACCAGGATGAGCGCGACGGACAATGATATGCTGTTGACGCACCAGGTCGTAATCGAAGCCGTGCAGAGGCTGACCGTATTCGAGCATGACATAGTTGGTAATATCGACGATATTGTTGATGGGGCGCATACCAGCCAGCAGCAGACGATGCCCCATCCAGCCCGGCGACGGACCGAGTTTCACGCCGCTGATAACGCGCGCCGCGTAACGCGGGCAAAGGTCACTATCCTCAATCGTAACCTGCACCATCTCACTTGCCGGTCGGCCCTGTTCATGCAGCTTGATCTCTGGCAGATGCAGAGGTTTGCCGGTCAGGGCCGCCACCTCGCGCGCGATGCCGATCATTGAGGAAAGGTCGCCCCGATTCGCTTTGATCGAGAACTCCAGCACGACATCGCCCAGGAGATCGACCAGGCGTTGCCCGATTGGCACATCAGGGTCGAGAATGTAAATGCCGCTATGGTCGCTGCCCAGCCCAAGCTCGCGCGGCGAGCAGAGCATGCCCCGCGAGACATAACCCATCTTCCTCGTCTCGCCAATAGTGATGTCGCCAATCTTCGCGCCGGGGAGCGCCAGTGGCACCTTATCCCCTTCCTTAATATTAGGGGCACCGCAGATCACGCCTAACTCGCCGCTGCCAGTAATCACGCGCGTGTAGCTGAGATGATCAGACTTCTCAACCTTCTCTAAATGGATGATCTGCGCGGTAATAATCCTGTCGCCCCATTCCTTGCCGATATATTCGATGGCCTCGACTTCTAATCCGGCCATTGTCAACGTATGCGCCAGTTCTTCCGGCGACATCGTGATCTCAACATAATCTTTCAGCCAGCTTAATGGCACTCGCATAAATCTATCACATCCTTCCCTATGAGGGCATGATCAATCACACCCTATGGGTGCATTCATTTTTCATATTAGAATTGACGCAGGAAACGCAGATCATTGCCGGAGAAGAGACGGATTTCATTGACGTCATATTTCAACATCGCAATACGTTCTACACCGATGCCGAAAGCGAAACCGCGATATTTCGCCGGGTCATAGCCAACCTGGCGCAACACACGTGGGTCTACCATACCAGAGCCGAGAACCTCTACCCAGCCGGTATATTTGCAGGTGCGACAACCCTTGCCGCCACAGAATGGACAATCGATATCCACCTCGGCGCTCGGTTCGGTGAACGGGAAGTAGCTGCCTCGGAAGCGCACGCGGCGGCCCTCACCGAACATCTCCTGCGCGAAGCGTTGCAGGCACCCCTTGAGATCGGCCATCGTGCAGTATTCATCGACCAGCAGGCCCTCGACCTGGTGGAACATGGCCTCGTGTGAGGCATCAACGGCCTCGTAGCGGAAGACCTTGCCGGGCACAATCACACGCACCGGCGGCCTGTGATGCTCCATTACGTGAATCTGCATGGGCGAAGTCTGTGTGCGCAGCAAGATTTCGCCTGGAACAACCCAGAGGGTATCCTGCATATCGCGCGCCGGGTGATCCGCTGGAATGTTCAGGGCCTGGAAGTTGTAGTAGTCAGTTTCCACCTCTCTGCCCTGCACAATCTGGAAACCCATGCGCACAAAAATCTGCGCGATCTCCAACATGGTGCGCGAGATAGGGTGCATATGACCCATTGGCTGAGCGCGTCCCGACAGCGTAACGTCGATGCGCTCGCTCTCTAGCGTTTGCAGTAGTTCGCGCTGACGCAAGCTCTCGCGTTTGGCGGCCAAGCGCTGCTCCAGTTCACTCTTGACCGCATTCATCTTCGCGCCAACGATGGGCCGCTCTTCCTTTGTCAACCTGGGCATCAGGGCCGAGATATTCTTCATTTCGCCGCGATTGCGCCCCAGGTAGCGCACATCCCACTCATCCAGGGCCGCCGTCGTGGTGATCTGTTCCAGTTCGGCAATGGCCCGCGCCAGCAGGGAATCAAGCTGACCCAGTACATCTTCAAGTTGTCCAATCATAATTGCTGCACCTCCGCCCGTAGGGGCGTAATTATGAATTTTTCCACCCGAAACCAGCAATGGTATCATCCCGTAGGGGCGTGATCCATCACGCCCCGCTCGACCGTCGCTCTGCTCGCAGGGCGTCATGAATGACGCCCCTACGCGATTGCCGTTGTCGATGAACCTCATCCATCACGCCCCGCTCGACCGTCTCTCCGCTCGCAGGCCGTCATGAATGACGCCCCTACGCGATTGCCGTTGTCGATGAGCCTCATCCATCACATCACGCTCGACCATCGCTCTGCTCGCAGGGCGTCATGAATGACGCCCCTACGCGATTGCCGTTGTCGATGAACCTC